>Ga0224559_1000030_pt1 | contig 72607 bp, 56 predicted proteins | sample 714S33034metaG_FD_180676 | JGI IMG/M metagenome (GOLD analysis project Ga0224559, IMG submission 180676) | Peat soil microbial communities from Stordalen Mire, Sweden - 717 S3 30-34 | ecosystem: Environmental > Terrestrial > Soil > Wetlands > Peat | place: Sweden: Norrbotten County, Stordalen... | reverse complement strand
GCTACAAGGGAGCCGTGAGTTTGCAGGACCGGAAGCATCCCGTGCGGCACTTGGTGGCCGTATCGGAGCAACTTTACACGAACGGAGGCGTCGGGCGGACAATTCTGCTGGGGTACCAGCGCGATCAGGCCTGGGCCACGCTTGTGAGTTTTCTCGGACTGCCGGCTGAACCGTCATGGGCCGAGCACGTTCTCGGCGTTGTGGAGGCGGCCGAACGCATCAAGCCGCTCGACGGTGTTGGTTGCCAGCCGGTGCTGATCTCGGCGACAACGGAAGAAGTGCTTGAGTGGATCGGTAGTGGCTTGCGGTCCCGTGTTCTGAGTTTTCCGGAGAGGAATGGACCGATTGCGTGGCCCTAGAGGCTCGCTGACGGCACGACTGAATCCATCTTCAGCGGTACTTGCATCGCTGTCTCGGGAGCAAGTCACTTCCGAATAAACCGTAATCGGGGAGCCATGGTTTTATAGAAGATTGTCATCAATGGGATTGCGAGTTCTGTAAACTTGCAGACGGTTGGGTTCGATGGCCAGCATGAGATCCTCGCTTAAACCTAACTCGAATCTAGATCCCCAATCGCCAGCACTCGTGACTTGCTTTCCAATGACCATGGACAGGAGGAAACTCATTGAGCATTGTTCTCCCGAAAAGTTCTTCTGACAGGGGAGGTCAACGATTTCATCTGATGGCAATGCCTGTCCGGTACGACCAAATATGATTTGTGTCCCAAGCATATGAAAAGACAGACTATTTGAAAAACCCACATAGATTCCGGTGGCAGTTGCGGTAATTGACTCCAGAGTCTCACCTTGCAACATCTTCACAAGTTCGCCGAAGGAGGATATCCAGCCGGTCTCAATTAATTTATAGCGGTCTCCGTTCTCAATCGCATTTTGATCCCTTCCTTCAAATGGCTCTGTGAGCTTGTAGACAAAATCGTAAAAGGTGGGAGGCTGTTTGAGACTTTCATATGGGAAGTTCAGTCTTTTTGAGAATGCCCGAAGCACACGTTCCACCATCTGGAGAGATGTGTTCACAGAGAAGCTGAGTTTCTTTCCTTTGAGCGGCGGTATCAAACCCAAATTGTGCGTACTTGCCCAAGGCTCACATCCACTTGTAAAGCCACTGGGCGATATGACGAGTCCGAGATATCTAGTGCCGGCAGAATAACGGTTCATTGTATTTACTACAGCCACCCACTCCTGCACATGAGCTGGCTCGGCCTTTGAATTGCCGAAGTCCTTACAACTGATAAGCAGTTTCACATCAGCAATGTTGGCTGTGATGACGTCGATCTCTTTCTTTGGAGGACCAACGAACGACGCAACTTCGGCAGACGTAACAACCTCAATTTGGATCGTCTTGTTGTGCTCAATGGAAACGGCATTTCCAAACACCAGACATGCGGTTTCAAATACACGCCTTTCGAGATCGTTCTTAAATTTCACAGGTACACCTTCTCACCCGTCTTGAGGGTCATTCCTGGCTTGAGATCTCCTGCCTTGACTTTCCGAAGACTTGAACCGTCCGTGACGACAAAAATACTGTCAGCATCCATTGTCTTTACAACCGATCCTATCTGGCGGCGTATCTGCTTGCCAAAGCGGACGATTGAAACCTCGTTGACCTTCTGTACCCAGCGGCCATCCAAAAGTGGCGACGGAGTACCGTCGACCGGGTGTCCGAGTCCGGTAACGACAAAGATGTCTAGGTCTCCGACGTATGCAACCAATCCGATTTCGTCGTCAGCGAGTATTCGTTCGGGGCTGGCGCGGCAGGTCTCAATCAACTCATCAATATTGATCGGTTCAAGTCTCGAATTGAGAAGCAAAGGCTTGTCACTCATGTTGTCAGGCCTTTCCCTTCCACGTCTGCTTGATTTCTTCCAGGACTCTGTGACGTTCTTTCGCTGATATCTCCAGCTTTTCCTTGGAACTGCCTTGGACAGGAATGAGCATAGGCTCGCCGTCTGGGGCCATCCCCATCACATAGCCCGGATCGCCAGACAAGACGTTGATTTTGATTCGAGACTCGCATCTTGGACAGACGACCAAATCCTCTTGCATTGGAGGCATGATGGTGATGACGCCTCCACAATTGCAAGTAATCGGCACCGGCTGCCCATTTTGGAGCGCAATCTCCGCGACGAACGTGAAGAGATCTGGTTTAGGAGCTTTAGGCATTCTCTAATGATAGAGCAAGCATGGAGACAATCTGTCACAGCCGCTTTGCAGATTTTAGAATTGTCGGCGATCCGGAAGCTGGGTTGTCGTCAGGTTCCGTGCCATTGCCCTATCAATCTTCCGCAATACCTGCCTGAAGGTCCATTAACCCAGAATCCGCGAGGTATATACATGGAAACCACGTTTGATTATCTGCGCGCTCACGCTGCCGAACTCGGCTCGCGCATTCTCGAAACTTATCCCCCGCTTCAGGGCACGAAAGACCCTGTCGCGCCGCGCATTGCAACGCTTCTGCGAAAGGCGCTCCCCGCTCAGGCACTCGCGATTACAGGCACGGCGAAGTATCTTCGCAAAGCCAAGGCGGCGCGGATTGTCGCCGAATGCGGGGCCGGCAAGACCTACATGGCGTTGGGCGCGATCCACGTGCTGGCGGAAGGGCGGCCCAGCACTACGCTGGTGATGTGCCCTTCGCACATCACACACAAATGGGCGCGTGAGGCTCTGCTGACTGTGCCGCGCGCTAGGACCTTTCTGATCGAGGATATGCGCAACGGCGGCGATCCCAAGAAGCCGCACGGCATCTGCGAAGTCAAGTTGCGCAAGGGCAAGATTGTGTACGAGGGGATGCGCCTGTCTCTCGCCGATTTGCGGCGCATGGGCCGCAAGGAGTGGCGCAAGCGATGCCCCGCGCCAGCCTTGTTCATCACCGGCAAGGATAAGGGGAAGCTGGGCTACTACTGGGAGCACGTCTTCCTCAAAGCGAAGTCCGGGCCGAATCTCGGAGGCGTTATCAATCCCGACACAGGCGCTGCGATCCTGGATTCGGAGAGGCAGAAGCTCACCCATCTCGACTTCGTTGACAAGATCAAGCTCTTTGAATCGCTCACTCTGCCGCAGGGCGGCACGATGCGCTATTCGGCACTCTGGCAGGCGGACCGTGAACGCATTCAGCGCATGGCACCAATTGAGTACATCGGCAGGTATATGGACGGGTGGTTCGACTTTGCCATCGCGGATGAATTGCACCAGTTAGCTGGCGACACGGCACAAGGTAACGGTCTCGGCGTATTGGGACGCGCGGCAAGAAGGCTGATCGCGCTGACCGGAACTTTAATGGGCGGCTATGCTGACGATCTCTTCAACATCTTCTACCGCATGGAACCGCACACGATGGCTGGCGAGGGCTTTGCCTACGGCGGTCAGGGGAGGCGCGACTTTCAGCAGCAGTATGGCGTGCTGGAAACCATCGAAAAGGTGCGGGAGACAGACAACGCCTGCTCACGAGCAACGAAGAAGACGATCCAGGTGTTGAAGAAGCCGGGCGCGTCGCCGCTGCTGTTCGGCAAGTTCCTGATGAACACGACGGCGTTTCTTTCGCTCGAAGACATTGCGGACAACCTGCCGCGCTACGACGAGAGCGTGCTTTCGGTCGAGATGGACGAGGAACTCGCCAAAGCTTATGAAGAACTCGAAGAGGACATACGGTCGGCCATACGGTCGCATCGGGGCAACAAAAGCCTGATGAGCATTCTGCTTAACACGCTGCTGCTCTATCCCGATCACCCTTACGAATTCGAAGACATTTGGGCGCGGGCCTTTGACCCGGAGACCAAAGAGTATGTGAAGTTCCTGGTGACAACGCCGCAGAACCTCAAGAAGGACGGCCTTTACGCGAAGGAACGTGCGCTCATTGCCGACGTGCGTGAGGAGCTTCGGCAGGGACGGCGCTGCCAAGTCTATGCGACCTACACTGGCGAGAAGGATGTTACGCTGCGGCTGGAGTCTGTGCTCAGGCAGGCTGGATTCCGGGTTGCCGTGCTGCGCTCTTCGGTTGCCACCGACAAGCGTGAGGATTGGTACGAGCGACAACTGAAGGGTGGAGTTGAAGTCGTAATCTGCCACCCAAAGCTGGTGGAGACGGGACTTGATCTGTTGGCCTTTCCGACGCTCTATTTCTACGAGACAGGCTACTCGCTTCATACGTTGCGTCAGGCCAGTAGGCGCTCCTGGCGTATCGGCCAGCAGCACGCAGTGCGCGTGAAGTTCGTTACCTATGCGGGGACGATGCAGGAGACCTGCCTCCGTTTGATGGGCAAGAAGATGCTCGTCGCACTGATGATGGAGGGCAAGTTCTCTGGTGAAGGGCTGCAATCACTCGACACTGACGAAGACCTGATGAGCGCCATGGCGCGCGAGTTGGTCGAGAAGGCCGGAGTCGGGGCAAGCGCCGATCAAATGTGGCGTGAGTTAGAGAGAGAACGGGAGCGGGTGTTGCCGCAGCCATCCTCGCTGAAGGTCGAAGAAGATGACAATCCAGTACTCGACCTGTCCGCCACTGAACTCATTGGTCCGCCCACTGAACGGGCTGGCATTCATCTTGTTGAACCTCCAGCGGGTGCAAAGGTGCGCAAGAAGTCCTCCCCATGGTCCACGGGCACAGTGCCAGCCGTGCAACTCAGTCTCTTCGGCTGAGTTGCACGCTGCATCCCTTTTGTCTTTTCATTTCCCAATTCTTGAACATCGTGAGGAGAACTGCATGGCAAACAATGATAGCCGTCCCCAGACGTTTGTTGAATGGGTGCTTGCGTTGCTCGAAGAGAGGTTCCCCTGGCTCGGCAAGGACAATGACGAACCGGTCAGCGGAGCAGACACTGTCGACGAGTTAGTTGACCTGCATCGGAGTCTGATCTGTAAGAGCACTGCGGATCACGTTAGCTCCCCAGCGGATCCTGGGAAGAAGCATCAGTCTCCTCGTCGTCCAGGAGACCCGAACCGCTGACAGGTTCGAGTCTGTCTTCAGCGATACTCTTCAACAAACCTGCGTTGATGCTTGTGGAAGAGTATCCGTGCTTCTCTTTCCATGAAAAGCTATTGAGCCAGTCAGTCCACTCTCCAACCTTCTCGACCAAGCGGTCATGCTTTATGAGATACCAAGAGCCCTTATGTGGAAATGCCATCCAGATGTCTTTGCCACAATACTTCTCGTCGATAGTCAGTCTTGACTTCAACTGTACCTTCAACGTGGTCGTGCCGTTTATGTGGTAAGCGAGGAAATCCGCTCCCTGCCAATCATCTGCTAATTTGATGCAGTTAAAACCATAGTCAGCAAGTGTAGCTGCAATCTTCTGGAAATTGAACAGTTCCTTCTGTTTGGCCTTAAGGCTGCCGTAGCTGATCTTTTCAAAAAGGGTACAGTTATCGGTCACGTCTTCCCCCTGCCGAATGGTAGCACCAACTGCTATTGAGAGCTCCCGTATTATGTGCCAACATGGGGCTTAGCTGGGAACGGCTTGGATTGAGAGCTGTTTGTTCCGAGTCCCCAATTTCGCCGCTTCACAATTCAGCAAAGACATCTGACACGACCGGGCCGATTCCTCGATTTCTCGTTGATGACGCTTCCCAATGGCTGCGAACGGTGGTAGCGTAGCCAATGGGAGAATCGTTCCAGGGATACCGGCGTTAGCCGGTGCGCAATCAAAGGCAAGAAAAAGGGTCGGCGCGAGCTGGCCCTTTTTCTTGGTGGAGACATTCCATGCCGAAAGGACCGTTTCATCCCTCTGAGTTTGTGCCGACGAAGTTCTCGACGGCTCAGGACAAGGCTGACTTCGGAAACACTTTCTTGCACTTCATCGAGTCAGAGTGGGTGCGGACAGCCTTTTCCAAGAGCTTCTACAACCGCCTTTCGATGTGCTTTTCGCACATTGCGCACACAGACCGGGCGGGCTTCTATGAAACCTGGTTTACATCGGATGCCAACCGGCTTGAATTTCTGCGCCACACGCTTCAATGGCCGTGCTGGGGCGATCCAGAATATACGTTTTGCGACGTTGAGCGCGCCATTCAGCAAGAGATTCGCAAGCGCAATTATCTTGCTCGCTATGAACTCCGCACTGCTGAGGCTGTGCGTTCCGGCGAGATGGAGACGCTCAAGCGACTTGAAGCGAAGTATCGAACTGTAGCCAGCCATCAACCAGATGTGGACTCGGCCCCGACGATTCCACAGGCGGCCGCGCAGGAGGTTGCCAGGACAAGAATGCCTGTGCAAGCCAGCCTCTTCTAACCACAACATAGATTCATCTCACAATCCGCAGACAAGGAGACAGACTGCAATGGCCAAACTCCAAGCAGAAGTGTTGTTGCGAGAGTTTAACTACAACGGTGTTCGCATTCCTGACCCGGCGCCGCAGATGAGCGTAGAGCAGGTTCGCGACCTCCTCACTCCACAATTTCCCGAAATTGCTACCGCAACCCTCACCGGTCCGGAAGACACCGGGACCACGCTGCGTTACACCTTCAATCGAGCGATTGGCTCGAAGGGGTGAACCGTGCCCGCGCCTGCATTGTCGCACGATGAACTGGTGACGGCGTTCCTCAAGAAGGCCGCGGAACCACCGCCAGAGGCCAACCTCATACTGGCGAGGCATCTTCAATGCAAAGAATCATGCGATCTCGCGCACGCCGTCTCAGAAGCGATCAGGCACTATGTGCCGCCGGGAAGTTATCGGCTCCCGACGCCGCCAGAACTACTTCCGCCATTGGGATAGCGACGCTTGCACCGGCGTTCGGACAGGCATTGCCATCGCTCGCCGGCGTGCGCGCCGACTATAACCATGAGGTCAATGCTGAACTTGTCTATGAACTCTGCGCCGCGTTGGTGCGCGAGGGGCTTGGAACTGCGGAGACCTGGAAGAAATCTGGCGGCAACGCGCTCGCTTTCGCGCAGCACGCCATGGTGAGTGCGATTGGCCCTGAGCGCGGCGATCTACTGCAACGCAATGTCGAGTATCACCTTGAAGTGAGCGATCAACTCGGCCGCGCCGGGAGCGATATGGAACTCGAAAGTGGGCAACTGGTTGTCACCGTCGAGTGTGGCGGATCGGGGTACTTCAGGATTGGACCGGCGCTTGATGCGCTGGAGGCGGAAGCCGAAGGGCTGGGCGCTGCGTTCTATTGGGCACTGACCTTCGCGCTCTATCGTGTGATGTGGATATACAACCACGACAATGCGCTGATGTATGAAGAGCGGATGCGCGATTATGCCGCCGAAGACGACGCAGAGAACCAGGGGCAGTATGAGTTTCCAGAAGTGGAGAAGGCGCTGCCGGAGTGCATCCGAAAGACGCAGAAACGCGAATCTCCTGATTGGAAAGCACACGACCGCGATCTCTTGCGCAGGAATCGCAATGGCAAATTCAGTTCCTGGTTTGAGCGATTGCGGCGCATTCAGCGCCTGTCGCGGCTTCCACTCAAGCAGTCGCGGGAGTTCCTCGAACTTGGCTATTACGACGATCCTCCTTTGCCGTCGTTGCTTGTTGCATTCAAAGAGCATGACGCCATCACCGCCTGCTTCGACGAAGAAGGCCAGTCCATGATGGAGGGCACCGCAGAGCCGACCGTGTGCATTGTCTTTTCGCCGCGCGTGCCGGAGCAGGTTCGGCAGGCGATGCGGATCGTGGATCGCTTCATCGCGCTCAACTGCGCGCTTTTTGAATTGGTCGATGAAATCCAGGAATGGGAGAAGCGCGATGCAGGTACACTTATCGATCGGGGAGAACCATCGCTTCGAGCTGCATGAGGCTCTGCTGATTTATCGCGACCGCCAAAGCAGTTTCATTACGCGTCACGACGTGACCGCCCGCAAGGATGCGCCGCCCACTCTTGGCCCCGCGCAGCCGCTCACTGTAGCATTCATCGAGTCTCTGACGCGCTCCCTCAGTGGTAGCGTACAGGCCGAAGTGCTACCAGCCAACGTAATTGCCAAGGCGGACCGCATGATCGTCTGGTGGACTCCTGCGCGGCGCCGCCAGATGTTCTATGAGAACTCCGAAGGCAAAGCTGCGGAACTGAACGGCTGCATCTTCCCGCAACCTCCATTGGTCTGGCGGGTCTCGAATGGAGAGCTCAACATTCGCGCGCTCACCGCGAACAAGCGGCCCGATAGTTTAACGAAACTTGCCGTTGCGCCCTACTGGAATCTCTCGGATGATGGGCGCGTATGCACCGGCACCATGCGACGCCCGGACAGTGCGTCTGGTGCGTCGATTCCAGCCTGGGAGTGCGGCTTCTACGAAAGCGCCTTCACGCACGCCAACGTTGGCCGCCTGACGCGCCATGATGGCGGATTCGATGGGCTGTGGAGTGGTCTGACTGGCAAGCGCCAGAAGTTCCCAGTCGAAACACTCATCGTCCTTCCGCAGACGCTCGCGCAGTTCGTACGCGGAGAGAGAGGCTGATATGCGCATCGAGCACGCGCTTCCAAGCGAATTGTTGGGCCAAAAGCCGGTGCGCGTATTGGTTGTCGGCGCGGGCGGAACCGGCAGCGCCATCGTGATGGGCCTGCCCTATCTCGATCAGGCGATGCGGGTCTGGGGCCGGTCATCGGGACTCGAAGTGGTCATGATGGATGCCGACACGGTCTCAGAGACGAACTGTGTGCGCCAGCCATTCTCGGTCTCCGACATCGGGCAGAACAAGGCGACCGTCCTTATCAATCGCATCAACCTGTTCTGGGGAACGCGGTGGCGGGCCGAGCCGACTTACTTCGATGAGCAGACATTCGACCGGATCAATGACAGATCCATCGATCTACTGATTGGCTGCGTGGACACCAGAGCGGCGCGAAGCATCATTGCGCGCGCACTGACCAAGGGCAGAAATCGCACCGCCTATTGGCTCGATCTTGGCAACAACGCGGCCAGCGGTCAGTTCGTTCTCGGCCAGCCATTGAATGTGCGCAATCGCAGGAAGGCCGCACGATTGCGCACTGTGAGCGAATTGTATCCAGAGATCATCGACACTGAAGCCGGTGAAGACCCGCTGCCAAGTTGTTCCGCTGTCGAGGCGCTGGACCGGCAAGAACCATTCATCAACCAGACTTTGGCGTCGAGCGCGCTGGCGATGCTGGCGCGGCTCTTTCGCTACGGGAAGCTCACACACCACGGCGGGTTTTTCAACGCTGAACGAGGAGCCATCAGTGCGTTGCCCGTTGATCCTCAACTCTGGTCGAAGACGCGGCGACGTTCTCTGCGACCGTAATCCAGCAATCAAATTCCATCAGGAGTGAAATCATGTTCAAAGAACTTCTACCAGTCCTGCGCGACCGCGCGGTGTTGCTTACGCTCACGCTTGTCGATGCAGATCAGATTCGGGTGAACATTGTGCCGAAAAAGCTCAAAGACGGCGACAATGATGCTCTCACCACCCCGCTCAGCGTCACCGGCACTGCCGAGGATCTCGACGCCGAGTTGTCCACAACAATTATCAGCTTCGTCGGCTCCCATCTCCAGATGAAGAACACCCTGGAAAAGGCCAAAGCCGAGATGGATGCGGCTTCCAAGGCTGCCCAGGCCGAGGCGCGCGCAAAGGCGAAGACGCCAGCCAAGACAGCGCCGTCTAATACTGAAGTGACTCAGAATGTTCCGACCGCGAAGCCTGCCGAGCCAGCGAAGCCCGCGCCGCAGAAGCCCGCAAGCCTCTTCGATATGCCGGCACCGGCTACCACAGCCACCGTCACGCCTGCCGAATCCGACGAAGACCTTGGATTCGCAGAGATCGACGATGACGATCCAATCGAAGAGGTCGAAGAACTGGATGACGCGGCCTAACGGCCACCATTTCTCTCTTCAAGAGGGAATCAGATAGCCAGCCAGGCGTCCAGAGCCTGTTCACAAAAACCGAGAATTCCGCGTAGCCGATCGGCGAACACTGGCCGACTTCTCGGTCCGTATTCCGTCGAGAATCCGACATTGGGTTGCCTACTCTCTGCGTTGTCTGTTTTCGTCCGGCAATTCCACCAGCTTCTGCGCTTCGTTCACCATGTCCATAAGCGAACCGCCGCCCTGCATGTTAAGCATCTTGACGATGTCGGACAAATCGGCATACTGTACGGCTGCTTGCGAGACCCTGTTCTTCTCCTGCATCTCGGGCGAACTGTGATATTCAACGGCCCATCCTTCGCTAAGCGAACCATGGCTGGAATTTGCGCCTCGGGAGATGGGCACGATCCGCAGATACGCGAATCCTTTAAGCCGCGCCACTCTGCGGTTCATGACGTGATCGAGAACGAGGCCCGTCAAATCGAAATCCGGAAATGCTTGTAGGTATGCACGCCGATACGCGCGATAATCCACATGCACCCACACCTGCCTGGACAAGTGCAGCACCACCGCTTCGGGGACGTCCCAGATGGCCAACCGAGCATCGGCTTTTTCCGGTTCGTAGGCCTCGACCCAAAGGGCCATGTCGGGGGATTTGGGCATGAGTTGCGCGGTGATTTTACCCACATATCTCTCAATGGCGAACGTGTCTCGGGCGGCGATCGGTACGTACAGGCATGGCAGGAGTCCTGACCTCATCGGAATGCGAGTTGCGTGTTCATCAATCGGCCGGACGACCGGCGTGGACTTGTCCATAAGCGACCAATGCCTCTAGGAGGCATCATAGACTTCGCGCTAATAACGATACACGCCTTAGCGCCATGCCATTCGTCTCTCTGAGTGCATTTGGTTGATTAAACGACACTTGGCAACTTTTTATTACAAATCCAGCTATCCACTCTTCTGATCGGGAAAAAGGTACGAGAACGAGTCGCGGCTAACGTCCTCGACGATCTCCTTCAGCCGGGGCGACGGCCCATGCCCAAATTTTTCATACTGTCTGAACCAGTCCATGATGTCCGACAATCCCAAGGTGTCCGTAGTTACCCTGTCATTTATGGCGGAGATGAAGTCGAAATCATTATGCTCGATCGCGTGCATTACGCTTTCGAGGTCGTGAATTTGGATTATCGTGAGCGGCCGCACGACGACCTCAGTGCGCAAGTTTAATGGCGCCAGCCGCTCCTGGAAACGCTGGTTCATATACCAGTTCAGGAACGGCACACGAAATATGTGGTCTTGCAGGACTAGCACCGGCAAAATTGTTTCGACATGATCCAACGTCATGCCTTCGAGTAGCCTTCGCTTCGCCGGACTCTCTGCAAAAAGTGCACCGATCTTATCTGCAAGCTGGTAGCAACCCGGAGTGAATTTCTTATTGAGCTGATTCAGGAAAGCTTCAGCGCTTCCGGAGTAGCGCGCTTCCCGCGCAAGAAAACCTCCTTTGTATTCCAGTGGCATAAGCAATGTGTCGCGTAGGAATACTCCATCAAACGATTCGTCCCCCGTATTTCTCCAAAGAGGTGACGGAATGTAATCGAGCGGGAGGTTCGTCTTCATCCCTTTGAAGAGCCAGTGGACGTACTCCTCAAATAACAGGCCCCAAGCGTTGAACAACTGTCCACGGCGGTCACGCTGATGAAGTGCGTCGTGTATGGTCCAGTGAACTCCGGCGTGCCATTTCTCCACGAGAAATGCCAGATCCGCCGGCAACACCCTTCCCTCCTCAACTATAAAAAGGGGCTTCGACCGAAAGGAGACGAAGTCATACCTTGGGTCCGTGGTCTCCGCAGACATGACTTCTTTTAGATTCCCCATCGGTGTCGCGATTGTGTCCAGGACGATTTCGAAGTCTTCTTTAGAAATGCCCGAGTCACCCCTGAATTTCTCCGGATTAACTACCATGAATTCAGGATTGGGGTCGCGGGCATCACCGCAGTTGAGAAAGTAGGCGTAGATTGAGAAGGCCACAAAGATCCACCGCTCAAGTGTCATGCCAACTTGATTGGCAAACTCCAAGCTGATGTCGAATCCATTGCATCTCGATGAGATGCGGGCGCGAACATTCTCATCCTTGAGAAGTATCCGAAACATCACATGCATCCGGGGCATTACGTGGTGCGCTTTCGGCGGGTTGGCAATTTCATACCCTGCGAGCATCTGCACCATCAGCGCAATTCGCCGGTCGTCTTCCGTCCCGGCAAACAGCGCTTCGTGTTCGGCTTCGTTAAGCAAAAGATCGTTCATCATAAGGCAGGCCCGGCCTATTGCATACCTGACGGACTCATCAACGGATATGTCGATGGGCGGCTTGGGATCGCAGTGCATGACGACAAGCCGCAAAACATTGAGCAGGCCATGTGGCAGGAATACTGGCCTCTCGTCGCACATCGCAAATGGAAAGCGCGTCTTCAGCCGCCACAGCATTTCATCATCGCTGTGGGCAGCCAGAAAGAACCCTTGCACTTCAGCAAGGTTGGAGCGCCCGAGTTCCTGCATTGCGTAGCGGAGTCCCAGATTTATCCGGGAAAGAACGTGAATCGCGTGGCGCAGAGGGATTGGCTTCAGCAGGTCGACCAGCTCGTCCATGGTCGCCTTGCGGTCGAACAAGTCGAAATACGAAATTAGAACTCCAACACTCATTCTTCACCGCCGGAATTTATAGAGGGCGTGACCGCCTCAGAAGGCGAAGTGACGATTACCGGAGAGATTCGCGATGTCGGTCCGGTCTGGCCAGCCGACTTGAAACCATAGCCGCTCCCATCGAAGCTATTTCAAGATTAATCCCGAAAAACGCCGATGCCGACTGGAAGGCTTTTGAATGAAGCTAATCCCGGTACCAATCGGGACGCGCCTCAGAAAGATGTTGTGGACATCGCTACTCCTTGGATTTGAGTTTGCCGTCGTTTTCGCGGATGAACGCCTCGATCTCAGGGGCACTGGCAAGAATGCGGAGCCACTGTTCCTTGTAGAGGGTGACGGGGAAACGTCCCATTCCGTAGAGGGATACGGCGCCTTTCTCGCTAACCTTGAGACTCAACCCTGCTGAATCCTTGCTCTTGAGCTTTGTGTTCTCTGCCCGCAGGCGCTCCAACTCGGCTTTCATTTCCGCTTCGTTCATGCCGTCTCTCCTAGTCTGTTTTTCGCTTCAACCGTCTCACTACGCACCAGTTGCGCCAAGCCACAAGGCTTCGCCGCACCGGCCAAAAGTGCCTCGATCCGCTCGACTTCGAACCGCCTGAGTTTCGCAGTACTGGACCACTGCTCCATCCGTTCAGGGTCAGTTGAGAAGTCGGCGGAGATTTCCATCCACCTGTTCTCGTTCTCACGGGCCGCCTTGTGCGCGACCTGAAGCGCCTCGATTTGCTGATCCCTTGATGAATTCATTCAGGAATCAGTTTATATCGCCGTCGCTGTTCTGCCTCAAAGCGGACAGCACGGCAATCCAGCGTATCCCCAATTAGCGGACCGACCGGCCTTTCTTCACGCCTGAACCAGTATTCCGCCTGAGGTATATCCCAATGAAACCATCCAAGCTTTACGAGGCGCTTCACGCGCTGATCGGCGAACGTGTGCCGCTGCATATCTGGGGCGCTTGTGGCGTCGGCAAGTCGCAGATCGTCGCCCAGGTCGCGGACGATCTCAACTTTGAGTTCCTTGATGTTCGCGCCGTGCAACTCGATCCGGTCGATCTGCGGGGACTGCCGCGCATCCATGCAGACCAGACCGAATGGGTGCCTCCCAAGTTCCTTCCCACTACCGGGGAAGGCATTCTGTTTCTCGACGAACTGACCTCGGCTCCGCAGATGACGCAGGCCGGCTGCTACCAACTGGTGCTCGACCGCAAACTGGGAGAGTATGTGTTGCCTGACGGTTGGGTGGTCATCGCCGCCGGCAATCCGGCCTCCGAGCGCGGTGTACACTTCTCGATGCCGCGGCCATTGCGGAATCGTTTCGTCCATCTGGAACTCGAAGCCGACCTTAACGACTGGTGCAAGTGGGCCGTGGGCGCGGGCGTGCGGCCGGAGATCATCGCGTTTCTGCGCTTCAAGCCAGACCTGCTGCATACCGCCGATGCGACCTCGGACGCCAATGCCTGGCCCACTCCACGTTCCTGGGAGATGGCCTCGAATGTCCTGCGCGGCATCGCCAACCGGCAGAAGACCACCTTCCTATCCGGCGCAAGCGAGTTCGAGGCGCAGTTGCTCGATGGCACGGTGGGGCCTGCGGCTGCCGCTGAGTTGATTGCATTCCTGCGGCTCTTCCGGCAGTTGCCGTCGATCGACGAGATTCTACTCAACCCTGAGACGGCGTCGCTGCCCACGGAGACCTCGGCGCAAATCGCAATTGCCACGGCGCTGGGCCGGGCCATGACAGACAACTCGGTGGCCAGAGGACTCAAGTATCTGGACCGTATGCCGACCGAGATGCGCGTCATGGCGATGCGCGATGCGGCGGCGCGGGACACCGCCATCACCCATACGCCGGAGTTTGTCCGCTTCGGTGTGCAACAGGAGGCCATTCGATGATTACTGAACGAGCCATGCTCGCCGCCGTCCACATCAGCATTTGGACGGCAATCAAACACGACCGCAAGATCAGCCGCGATGTTGCCGACCAGCACGGAGCGCACCAGGGCGCGGGTCGCTATAACAAGCAATTGCTGCGTGGCGCCGACAAACTCGATGAACTGCGCACACTGGCTGGGCAGGTGCGGCAGTACTTCTACAAAATCACGTTGCCATGGTCCGATGAAGGATTTCGTCTGCTGCCGTCGAATCTCTACTTCGATCTGACTGCTCGAATGCGCGAGTTCGAAGCCGGCTTCGAGCAAGGCGTGGAGAGCTTTCTTCAGGTTTACCCCCAGTACATCGAGCAGGTACGTCCAGAGTTGAACGGCCTGTTTCGTGAAGAAGACTATCCCGCCGCCGACAAGCTGCGCAAGAAGTTCGGCGTGAAGCTGGAGATCCTTCCCATCCCGACCGGCAACGACTTTCGCGTGCAGATGTCGGCCGAGGAGCAGGCGCGCGTGGCCCGCGAGATCGATGCCAATGTTCGCGAGTCCCTGACGCGCGGCACCGAAGATTTGTGGAAGCGGCTCAGGGACGTGGTTTCGCACATGGTGGACCGTTTGAACGAGCCAGAGTCGCGCTTCCACGCGACGATGGTCACGAATGTTTTCGACCTGGTGGAGTTGCTGCCGCGCCTGAACGTGAATGGTGACGCTGATCTCAACCGTTTCGCCGAACAGATCAGGCAGCGGTTGTGCGGCTTTACAGCGCAGGATCTCAAGAAGCACGACCTGCTACGCGTGGCCACGGCAAACGATGCCGCGGAGATCGTTGCCGAGATCGACAGCGTTCTGCGTGATCGCGAAGCCAGCGTGCCGGAGGAGGCACCAGACGCTCCAACGGTCGATGACATCCTCTCCCGCATGTCTGCATACATGGAGGTGCCTGCGGCGGCATGAGACACGAGACACCTGCATCGATTCGCATACAGAAGGCGCGAACTACGCTTCTATTGGACCATCCCTTCTTTGGTTCGCTCCTGTTTCGCTTGAAGGGGCGAGAGCAGCGGTCGATTCCAACCATGGCGACGGATGGCGTGTCGCTCTACTACAACCCTGAGTTCGTTGATACGCTCAACTCGGCGACACTGGCCGGGGTGCTGGCTCACGAGGTCATGCACCCCGCGCTCCAGCATCATGTACGGCGTTCCGGGCGCGATCCAAAGCGGTGGAATGAGGCGTGCGATTACGCCATCAATCCGCTGCTGCTCGATGCGGGCCTCAGTCTGCCGGACGGCGTTCTTGTCGATCACCGCTTTCGTGGAATGAGCGCCGAGCAGATTTACAACGTGCGCGATGCAGAAGCACAGCCGCAGTCTGGCGGCCAGAACAGCGCAAGCGACAGTGCCGGAACTGGCGCGGGCGAAACGCCAGAAAAGCAAGCCAGCACAGATGGGCCAACTGCGCCGGAGACGGAAGGAGGCATCGGCCAGGTTCTTGATGCACCTTTGCCGGACGAAGAGACGCCGAGTGCGGAAGAGCAGGCGCGAGAGTGGAGTGTTGCCGTCAACCAGGCTGTCACGCTCTCGAAGCAGGCCGGCAAGACTACTGCGGGTCTGGCCCGCACTCTCGAAGGAGCCGCAGAGGCAACAGTGGACTGGCGTGAACTGTTGCGCCGGCTCTGGTCCGACACCATCCCCGCAGATTCGAGTTGGATGCGGCCCAACCGCCGCCACATCTGGAACGGCCTCTATCTGCCTGGAGTTGTGCGCGAGGGCGTTGGCGAGATCGCCATCGCTATCGATTGCTCAGGCTCAGTGAATGGCCGGTTGTTACGTCTCTTTGAGGCTGAGGTTTGCTCGATCCTCGAAAGCCAACGGCCACAGTGCGTTCACGTCCTGTACTTCGACACAGAAATACACAAAGTGGAAACCTATCAAGCCGGGGAACAAGTTCATCTCAATCCTGTCGGCGGTGGAGGCACAGACTTCGGTCCGTGCTTCGACTGGCTGAAGGAGCACGGCATTCAGCCGCAGACGCTGGTATTTCTGACCGACCTTTACGGGACATTTCCCGACGACGCTCCGCACTATCCCGTACTCTGGGCCACCACCGGCGGTCGTCATGCGCCATTCGGAAGCGTCATTCCCATGCTAGCGGCGTAGACATCGCGTGGAGAAGCGTTCTACAAGTAGCCAGCCTTTGTCCCATCTGGATTCTGTTTGCAAAATTGCTGATGGGGCGACAGACCCTGCGCAATGGCTTCGCGGAGATCGCCGCGGATGATCTCGATGGCCGTGGTCAGCTCGGCCGCGCTCAGTAGATTGCCATGCCCGCCGAGCACAAACGCCGGGCGCAGTCCTTCGATCCGGTCGAGCGAGGCAAGCCAAAGACGCCAGTCCTCGCTGCTCCCCGCCTCCAGATTTGGCCGGTACAGGCTCACCACGCAATCGCCCGTATAAAGTACGCGCTCCTGAGGAATCCAGATGGAGAGGTTGGTGCGCGTGTGTCCCGGCGTGAAGAGCACTTCCGCGGTTACGCCGCCCAGATCGAAGACGGTTTCTTCGCCGAGCTTCTTGTTTGGCGCGGTCAACTCCGTGCGATGGAAGAAGGCATGGGCTTCCTGGCGCTCGCGGCGCAGGCGGTCGAGAGTGGAATCGTTGAACACGGCAATCTCGGCCGCAAACTCCTCGGCGGTTCGCTGATTCTCGGCGTGTCCGTAGATGTCTATTCCGAGGTCGCGAAAGAAGCCATTGCCGCCGACATGATCGAAGTGTTTCTCGGTGTTCACAGCCAGGATTCGATTGCCGGAACGAACCGCGCAAGCGTAGCCATGAATCGTCTGCGCCGCCATCCAGTTTGTGCCGGTGTCGACGATGAGCGTGGTGGTATCGCCCGTCACAAAGCCGGCATTAACGCACCACGGAGAGAAATATCCGAGCCCGGTCACGGCATAACAATGTGGAGAAATCTGCATGAACCATTATCGCTCAGTGACAAGAGGAACCAGCGTCCCATTCATCCGTTGCGAATAAGCGACTCGCCCGGAGTATCCCATGAACAAACAGTTTTTCATCTTTACCGATGGCTCGGCCATCGGCAACCCCGGTCCTGCCGGCTGGGCAGCTATCGTGATTCACGGGACAAAACGGCAGGAGATCGCCGGATCGGTTCCGTGGTCAACCGTCTCTGCAATGGAACTGCGCGCTGCGGTCGAGGCACTGCGCCTAACGCCAACCGGCGCGCGAATCGAACTGCGCTCTGACTCGGAGTTGCTGATCAACGGAATGCGGTTCCTGGTCTTTCGCTGGCAGCGGTTTGGCTGGCGCAACAGCCGTGGATTTGAGTTGCAGCACCAGGAACTGTGGCGCGAGTTGCTGCTGCTCAACACGCAGCGAACAATTCGCTGGCAATGGATCAGAGGACACAACGGTCATCCGATCCAGTGCTGCGCCGATGCACTTGCCTACCAAGCGGCCAGAGCAGCCACCATTCAGGAACGTATTGCCGCCTGATGCTGCTGGTAGACCACAACTCCAGTGAAGGGGGGAAACCATGTCAGCGATAGCTGAAACGAATTCGCTCTTTGAGATCGACGCAGAACTGGATGGCCTTCTCGATGAGATTGAGGAGCAAACTTCACAGGGCGGCGAACCTGCCGAGGAGATCGTCGCCCGTTTCCAGCAATTCTGTTCGGCTCACGGTGAAAAAGTAGACCGGATCGGGCGCTTCCTGCGCCGGATGGAGGCGCGTGAGCAATTTTGCCGCAGCGAAGCTGCCCGCCTCAGCGACCGGGCACACGCCGCGGCCGGCAAGGTGGAGCGTACGAAGAACATGGTCCTCTACTACTTGATGAGCCGCGACCTCAAAACGATCGAAGGCCGCGAATTCACACTGCGAGCACAAAAGAACAGCCAGGACTCGGTGCAGATCACCGACGAGTCGGCGCTGCCGACATCATATTACAGGATTGATGCGCGAATCACCGGAGTTGTCTGGGAGACGGTGCTCTCGCTACTACCCGACGAACTCGCCAACATCTTGGAATCATCGATCCAAGAATCGAAGCCGGATAACAACGCGATCAAAGAAGCAGTCATGCGGAACGATGTGGTGACGGGTGCAGAGGTGAGACGGGGTTGGCATTTGAGAGTGGCCTAGATCTCTTAGGTCTTAGGAAGAAAATTTATTTCCGAGCCGTTGATGTTGCTGATCCGATCCATCAACGGTACCTTCTTACACCGGTAAACCTCATCTTCATCGCCATCTTTGTGACGAACTGCGAGCCAGATTTGAACGATGGCAACCGCACAAGTCTGTCATTGCTGAAGGATGTTTTCAACTGTGATTGACGCTGTTCGCGCGTGGTACAGGATTCCGGCAAATCCTTTCATCGCGTGATGGGCGATGGCTGCTTTGTGGAAGTCACACCAGAACACGAGATGATCAACAACGGCTAGTATTCGGAAGCCAATGAATCAGCCTCACGATCTTCTGAATCATCGTCCTTGCCGTCTAACAGTCGCAGTAAGGACGCCAAATCGGTTTGCGTTCGCGCGATTGTGTGTTTGAGTTGGCGGACAACCGGGGTATCGTTGTCGTCACTGAAGACTTTGTCCGGCTGTATTGATTCAGGCGCGTCATCTTTCCGGCCGATGAACTTTATCAGTACCTGATACATATCGTCTTCCTCATGTGGCAGAAACCCGCCGAACAACTTCTTAGTCTGATTCGAGCTAAAATGTGCGGGTTTCGCCTCCAGAGAAAGCAGTAGGTTAGTAAGATGAGTCAGCTCGTTATAGATGTTCATCGCCAGTTGTTGACGCTGTTCTCGGGCCTGGCGATGCCAAGGGTTTGCGTCTGGAGTTAGCTTTGACAACAACACCAATATTTCCTTAAATTGAGCCAAGGGATATGCCTGACCAGGCAGCGCTGCGCGATGCTCCCAAAGTTTCAGCACCGTTTCGACTGCACGGTCTTCAGCTATGTTTCTCTCCGCTGGCGTCTTGGCTTCTTTCGCTGCCACTATCAGCTCCGCCACATGGTGTGCCATCCAGCGCCCGAGAGTGTCGCAACTGTCCTGGAAGTTGAACTCGCTTACGAGGTGTTTACCAAGTTCCAATATTTCCGCTTGCCGTTTCAACGGTGCCGTCAGCTTTGAGGCAGTAGAGCCTGTCGTACGTTTGTTTGATCTCATCCTTACTTCCGTAGTTGCCATAGCCATACCCTCGGTTACTTCTGTCATTCCGTACTTCGACAACTAAATCCATGCCAAGTTGTTCTAGTAATCTTCGTAAGGATTTCTTGTTTACCCACAATCTGTGCCCATTGGAACCAATTGAATCATCGTAAAAAGGCTCGTTGTCTGATCTGTTTCGACGGTCACTCCACGCCTCATATGAAAATACGGTATTTCCGGCCGCATCGCACCACAGGCCATCCTGATTCTGATTTTTCAAACCTAGAATTTCGAAAGCACTCTTGCCCGGTTCGATTGCAATGTAGCCAATCTCATTGCGCAACGGATCAATATCGTCAATTGCTCGGTCATGAGATTCCTTTTCCTTAATCCAGCCGATCAGACGATAGGGATTCTCATCTATCTCCAGTTCATGTTCTTCCGGCGGGATGCGGTAGTCGGCGTAATGGTTGGCGGTTTGGAGTGCTCGCAGCAGTGCTCCAGCTACACATGGTTCTACAAGGGCACTCTCAATGCTGACTGAAGAACGAAACCATCGAGCTTCGGTTTCATGATAACCATTGACTATGACGCCTTTGCGATTCCCGTCTACGATTCCTAATTCAGTCTGAAATTCTGTTTCATCTGGATTCGCAATCCAGGTATCAACATCTTTCTCACTTTTCGACCAGAATCGAGCTTCTAACGGCTTCGGCATACGATAGTCCGCAAGCCAGTGTGGTGGAGCCGTTAACATATTGCGATTAAGGTGGTGATAGAAGTCGTTCCACTCAAAGTTGTCTTCTGCGGCTAGGGGGTACTTGCTGAGAAGCTCTCCCAACGTGCACCACATTGCGTGCCACTCGTAGTAAAGGAATGGCCTTTCTAGCGTTGGGTTTGAGCCGTGATCGTTTGACCACAGATGCCAAGAACGTTCCGGAAAACGATTCTGGCGCTTTTCATCTTTCCACCGCGAAACATTCGTAGAAACTTTCCATCTATCCATTATCCAATGCTCTGCGACATCAAGAAACTGTTCCATTGACACTCCGGAAAATCCTCTCAGTGCCGGCTCATACCAGTAGGGAACAGTGTCAAGATGGTCAAAGGAATACTGACGCTTCCGTTCAGCTTTCTTGTGAGCGACTTTCCGGTCTCGCTGCCCTTTCTTGGCAACCTTTCGGCGAAACTGGCTGACATTGACGGCCGCCAGAGCCTTGAGTTGCTGCGAGTCCAGCGAAACGTTTCTGCTTTTCACAAGCCGGTCAAGAGAACTCTTTGCAAATGCCCGAATCAACAAGTGCGGCAAAGCATCGTCGAGCGCAACTTTGAGGAGATCATTGGAGAACGGGACCACCGCAAGCGGTAATTCTCCTGATATTCGATCGATGGCGATGAGAAGCCACAAACGAGCGGCCAGCCAATAGAAAGGCGCGTCTGACTGACGGTAAATCCTTTCTTCGAACCGTCCGTATTGACTGACTAAGCTACGCATCACGTCTTCTTGGGACAATTTGGCCAGTCTACGGACAGAATGTGCTGCCAGCCATCGAATACGCACGTCTACATCGCTCATCACCGCAAAGAGAAATCTCCCTATTGCCAGTTGAACAGAATCTGGCATATCACTAATATCGACGACGTCCTTTTCCTTAGTGGGAATCCGGCTAGACACTCGCTCCGAATACCAACTTGCAAGGCTGTGTGCTTGAGGTGCTGTGAGATGAGTGGCGATCAGCGAAACCAACGGCAGGGCAACATCCGCCGACAAATCGTCTGCATTTTGTGCCAGTCCAGCAACGAAAAGATTGCAAACCTCACTGTTGGGGAGTTGCGTATCTGCTATGAGATTGGTAAGAGGGGATTGTCCATAACGCGCCCACGCTCCTAGCCGTATGAGACGATCCTGTACCGTGGCGGGCAACTCTTCCCGACACCACTGCTGCACCCCTGGATCTGAGCGCCATAGCTCAATCGCCTTGTGCAAGTGCTCCGCACTGAAATAGTAGTTATTTGATCCGAGCATTTCTGCTAGCCCTGAGAGAAATGCACAACGCCGATTCAGTGGCACGTGCGGGATGAGCAGGTCGAATGCTTCCGTTGAACCCGGATACTCTGTATACTTTTTTGCTTCTTCCCGAGCAGCTTTGAGCGCAGCTTCAATGTGATCGGCCGAATCAAAGGCGAGACCTGCTGCCCACTTATTGTCACTGTTCTGTGGAACGCGACTTGTATCGCCATTCCGCTCCTGTTTCTCCGGCAACTCCTTCAGCTTTCTCAGAAGGGTTGTCGCTTGGCAAAGCTTTGACAGCCATTGCGGCTTTCTCTCACACATTTCGCCCAAAAGACTGCAAACCTCTTCTCGGCTGCCTCGACCGTATCGAAGCAATTCATCGTATGCGACGAAATCAACCACTTTCGCTTGTTGCTCACTAGCAGTAGTCTTTGACGAATTAGCAATCGAGCGAATGAGCTCCATATCGGCATGATTGACGAGTGGAAGAAGCGCAACAGCTTGAGCTGCGGAAAGAGTCCCCCTGTTGAGCCCATCCTGAATCACCATAGGCAACAGGCTCTCACGGCCAACTACACCCATGTCTTCCCATCGTGCCACTGCTGCGAGTGCAAGCGGCAAATCGAGTTGCGCAAGACACACAGCCACATCGTCCCAAGGCATTCCATCAGTATCATCTAGCCGCAGAGCTGCATCTGCAGTAACCGCCATCAGATTGCGCCCGATCTCTAAACGACCCATTCGTGCCAAATCTGGACAAGCCTGCCGAGCAAGAGAGTTCATTACGCGAATCTGAAGAAGTACTTCGCGATCGATCCCCGCTGCGCATTCCAATCCACTCAGGAAGAATGCCCCCGCAGCTTCTGAACTCATTGGAAGCACAAACCGTGCGAAGCGTACCTTTGCATCGATTCGATCTGAGGCTGTCATGCGCAGATCGCCTAGATAGTTATTCGCATTAACAACGATCTGGAGCAAGCGCGAATGTAAATTTGGAATCATTCGGAATGCGGAGAGCGCGTCCAGGCAATCATCGGGCAGTGGATTTAAGCGTTCGCCGAGAATACTAGAGACTGCGGATAAAAGACGATCATGATTCACGCCCCGAATGCCAACCAATAGCGCCATCGTATGCGCAACCTGAGCTCGAATCTGGGGGACCTCGAATGAGCGGTCCACGCGATAATCTTTCAACGACGCAGAGCCTGCAATTTCTCCAAGTGCCGTCCCGATGTCTTTTCCTGAGATCTGTCCTAAGATGATCTGGGCCCGTAAATCGTAGGCCTTTACAAGTGATTCGAGAAAGATCTGCAACTTTTCGACACGTTCATCTTTCTTGGGATGAACATTAGACTTATCAGAGGGTTGATCTGGCTTTGGCACGATCCAGAATTTGTCCAGCGTAAGAGATTCATTCTTCGACCGAGCCAATAATGAACACGCACGCAACATTACATCCAATAGTTGCGGATTCGAGAGGTATAAACCGTCTACGCGCCGGTACTCTTCATTAGTAAAACAATTGAGAGCAGGCGCAACATCCTGAACTTCCGCTCCTCTGTTCACTGCGATTTCACATGCAGCGAGTATTGCATCTTGGGCATTCATCTTTCGCCGGTAATCCCAAGAATTCTTGAGTTGAGCTAAGTCAATGAAGCGCGGCTTCCCAATTTCGCGGATACCGCGCTTCAACTGTTCCAGGGAAACATCCTTTCCGGCAAGTGCCGCAGGCACACTTAGGAAGAGTTTCCACGCGGCACGTGCTGCTCCACTGTTTAATAGTGCGTTCAGAGAGTCTTGCCGACCCGTCAAGATTAGATTCTGCGCAACCAACTCCAGCGCATCTGGCGCCAGGGCGCGAGGAGTCCAGGTTCGAAGTCTCTTTAGTGCCACATCTGGACCATAGAGATGCAGCGTAGCCTCAATCTGTGCGGCAATCTCACGTGTGCTGATTGGCCAGTCGTCTCCTGCCGATCTTCCATGCTTGTTATCCTCAGCCATGGCCTCTCTTCGGCGGTCTAACCACGAATCTAGTTGACGTATTCGCTCACGAGCTAGCACACGCTTTCCGGCTCTGGCATCCTCCTTGATTAGGTGAAATAGTAAGGTCCCATGATGGCTAAACTGAGACGAATCTCTAAGAATCATTGCCGAGGCGCTATCGGGGCTGCATACCGCGGATAGATCAGGATTCTGAATGAGACGAGCACGAATTATTTCGTCTGTTGTTATTGCCTCGGTGCCTCGAATGAGCATGCGTACCGCATCGACGGTGTTACCAGAATCACGACAGACTGCCATCGCCTGGCGCAGGCGCCTTAGCTGGACTTCCCGTCGAAGAACAGGATCTTTGATGACAGCTGGTTCCGTTTCCTGATCGATGATGGCAATTAGGTCCTTTCCTCGATCAGATTCGAGCAATGCCGCACCAATATGTGTGGCCGCATAGGTGTCAGTGGACCGTCGTCCCCACAGCCAGGAAGCCAGCTCAGCCTTCGCAGCAGCCAATCCAGTACCTGCTGCACGCTGAATGAAGTGCTCGAAATCTTCATCCGCCAGGGTCAGTTCTTCACTTTCAATTCGAATCCCCGGAGCAAGATCAGAGGAGATGTCACGCAGTTGCGCGATTGACAACTGAGACACGCTGGCTAGATCGATGAGCGGAATAGGCCTTGCCATTACAGATAATGCAGCGCAAAACCGCTCGATACTACCTTGATTACCGCCTTTTTGGACCGCATATTCCAATTGGCTCCGGAATACGTCGTCCAGTCCTTTGCCATTTGGCCGCAAGTAGTCAATCGCGTCCTTGGGAGAATTGTTCTTAGCACTTTCCACCAGTGCGTATGCCTGGACCCGTGGATTGTGCCGAGAGAGTTCATGGAAGTCTGCAATCCAATCGGCCGGCGCATTTGGCCAATAAGTTGCAACGTGGCGCGCGGTCTCAGCTTCACTGAAACCGTCGATCCTGATTGGCAGGAAGCTGGATGGCAGGTTCAAGGCGTTCATCCTGCCGGTTCGGCACGTTACTACGAGTCTCACGTTCTGAGGAAGAGAACCGAGACGGGCAAAGTCGGGAACAAAGCTTGGCTCCTGTGGGACGCAGCTTTCGGCAGCGATCACGGCATTGTCCGCAGCGTCGACAACAATGACCAATAAGGCATTGGCGTCTGCTGAATGGATGGCATCTCCCGCCCGCGTCAGCCGATCCTTAAAGAGGCGGGGATAGTCGGCGATCTCCGATCGCGTGAGCACTAATGGCACAGCGAGTTGTGCCGCCAAATCATTGCTGAGTTCGAGAAACGCATCTTTTGAGCGATGGCGGTAGGAATCAGAGTTCAGATAGGTTCCTGCTCCATAACAGTCAAACACCACCATCAAAGACTGGCGTGGCAGTAGCGGCCCGATCTCTTGAACCAGCGTCGTTTTGCCGCAGCCGCCTTCCCCATGCAGACAGACGTATTGCTGCCCATTTCGCAGCGCATCACAGACCTTCTGAGATTGTTCCCGCCGGATCGGATGTTCGATCTTCTTAATGTTTGGCGGGCACGGAAATAATGCTTTCAACTCGGAGAGGCCGAATAGGGCGAGCATGCTCTCACGGTTGATTGGCCGCCCGGCCTCCTCTGGCATCATCCGATTGCGGACGAACTGCAGAAGGTTGTTAATCTGCGTTCTGGCATCATCGCCAATCCAAGAACTAATTGAACGGATCAACTGCTCCTGGAGCGCGAATCGTGAGCTCGATCCCCCTTCCATGGAAAGTGCGTGGCAAAAGCTCTGAAATGTACTTGCATCTAATCCGCTTGCCTTCTGGAGCTTTGCGGAGTCCAGGTTGGCCGTTGTATGAGTATGCAGCTTCTTCCGCTGGGAGGGCGGTGCCCCCTTCTTTCCGAATTCGATAGCATCCAGGACGGCGGAAGCCACCGGCCTGTTCGTCGCGAGCCTTACAGTGAGTGTCTTCACATTGTGGCTCGGACGTCTCTTCAAGGCAGAGTCGAATGCAGCGGCCAAACGGCGTATTACGGAGTTGTTTGTATTTTTCCCCGAACTTTTGGTCAGATTTGCAATCGTCCAGGGCGAACCTGGATTGGCGCCGGAGTACTTGAGTTGCACGAGTTCAATGCGGGCGGCTGTTTCAACCGTATCGCCCCCATAGTAGAGTCCGCAATCAACACCTTCCCATTGGTCGGCGTGACCGTCTCCAGACTCTTCCTCTAAAACGCCCTCGACTGTAAGCGCCGTAAGCGGCGACTGCACGTCCAATAACCGTAGCGATTCGCGCAGTGCCCACAGCTCATGGAAACTGTCTCCTGTATTCGATCCTCGAGCCCCTTTGAAATCTGGCTTTGCCATTTGTCGTTCAACCAGCCTCGCTAACGTTGATTAATTCCAATCGGCAGGTAACTACATAGTTGGTACACGAGCGTGAAGGGCTACAATCTGCACCGGATGGCTAGGGGGCAAAAGAACCCTTATCTCGTCCGGGTTGGGGTATGAAGTCCACAACTCAATTTCCATCTGGCAGTCCGTTCTGAAGCTCTTCGATATTGAGAGATTTCAAGCATTTGCGTCAAAGTTTCCATCCCGTCTTGATCTTTTCCATGATGATGTTTGCTTGAGACAAATCTCCGTCAGCTTTCGTCTTGACTGTGATACGAACCTCAATCTGCGGGTCCATCCCGGCAAGTGGCTTCGAGAGCGTATGGATTTGCTCGGCGAGATCCTGAATCTCAGAAACGCTCATGACGGCAAGACTGGACGTCCTGCGTCCCGCTGCCGTCTGCGTGATCGGCGGCTCTTGCGGTTTGGGAGTTTCGTTCCGAATAATCAACTCAACGCTACCATCGTGCTGCAACGAACTGACCGGACCGCTACCAGCCGCACGATGAACGTAACCTTGGGCCAATGCCGCGTTGAGGCTATCTAGGAACGCTTTCAACGGCCATGGTCGCCCCCGAGTCGCTTTAAGATCGGCGTAGATCGCGGAAACAGTTGTCTTTGGTTCGGCCTCCTGCGTCCACGCTGAAGGCAATGCAACCGGTAGGAAGTCCTTCGCTGTTAGAGTCACAGGCGGCCGATACAAGAGCGCGTCAGCATCCAACTGAATCGCCGTGGGAGCCTCTGACAATACGCTGTCATTGCCGAATACAAGCCAGAGTGTTCCGTCCTGAATAGCTTTTGATACGGCATTTCTGACAGTTGCGAAGACCACAGTTGGGATCGGTCGAGCCTCAGGGGGGTAGCCCGGTTGAGTCTCTTCCTCGTAGCAACGAGTCCCGTCAAACCACGTATATAGAAGAGAGAGTTTCACTCCGTCGTCGCTCTTTGGCCACAGTCCGGGAAGTGCGGAAGGTAGAACGGCTGCGGAACTAAGTGCGTTGAGTGTAGCTTGTCCAGGTAACCACGCCTCCGCGTTCTTCCACCAATCAGCCACATCTATTCCCGAACGCCAGAACCAAGCTTCTGATTGATCGCTTCGAACGCAACGAACCGCCAAGACTCCACGCCGCACCGCGTCCTCGATTGTGTTGAGGACTGTCTTTTCGCTCAGGAGCTTTGGAAGTCGAGGGTCACGCCCAAATTGTTGATACAAGTCAGAAACGCGAACTTGCGGATCGGAGACCGGCCAGACCGGGTAGAGACCGTTGGGCATAATGGCTCCCGCGTCGATCTTCTCTCGAAATATCCGGAGTGCCGTCTCCTGGAGGAGCGTTGCAATGAGTGACTGCGCACCGAGAGTAATCTTCTTGGTCTGGATCGAACCATCTTTTTCAACGTACAAGACGAGCTCATACGTGTTCCTTACCGCCGTTTGAGCATCCTTGAACGTTTCCCGCTTCTTGTCTCGCACGGCCTTCTGCTGAAAGTCATCCAATTCCTTGAACTGGCCTGAATTCTCAATTTCTTCCCATGCCAGCCACTCTGCAATCTGTTGTTCTGCCTGATGCAGTCCTGTGACACTGGGCGTCACGACTAAAACGATGTTCTGATATGTCCTAATGTCCGTAGCTGAAGAATGGGTGCGAATGAAGTCTTGGGCTTTATCAAGAGGCTTATCGCCCACAACGCCCGCATAATCAGCGCCAAGGACGACGAGACGAAAGTGCCCATCATCTTCAACGTCTGCCGGTGAGTCGGGCAGTTTGTGAGATTTTATTCCTGCTTCCACCACGCCTTCAAAGAGAGGCGCGCACTTTGTTTTTGCGATTTCATCGAACTTGCTCTTGGCGTGTTTGATCACTCGCTTCTTGTAAGAGTCGTGCAGCTGGTTTAGATTCGGCTTCGGACCAAGGCGCCAGTACTTCGGAACGCCAGTTCCGGCCTCGGTTGCCTCGCACTCCTCCAGGTACCATGAAGTCTTGGCCCAGGCGATTAGCCCGTTATTCAGGACCGCCGGCATTTCACATGACGCTGCCAACAGCCACCGAAGATCGCCGAGATCAGCCTGTTCACCAATCGGCTGAGAGAACACGAACGCCGCCACACAAGCGGCCTCAATCTCCCTCCCACTAAGGGTTGCTGCATCCGCCTTTTGCGCATCCAGAGAGCGCGGCAACTCCGTCTTGAGATTTGTGGGCCACTGCGGGTTCTTGTCTCGCTGTGAGTCCTTGGCGGCCTCGGCCAGCTTTAACAGCGCCTCGCTGAGGCCATCTTTTCCGGGAGCTGCAAGAAATACCTGCGGCCCGATCAGTGGCGACTTGTCCCAATCCTCTGCGTCACGCAATGCCATCGCAAATGTTTGTAAGACTCCTCGTGTGCGCTGGAATTGGTCGAGGTCGGTCCACTTTCCAAAGAATCGGTCCAGGAAGTCCGGATGGAACGGGTATGCTGTTTTCAACCGTTCTATCGAATCCGGTTGTTTGGCTCGCACGCCATCAACGGCCTTCATGCGCGGCCAGAAAGCGACGATGTGTTTCTCGCGTTCCGATGGGTTTTCTGGGAACTTGACGAACAGGCGCCGACGCAATAGCTCGGCCAGATCATCCTTTTCAACCGGCGATTGGAGAGATGCCTGTCTGTTCAATCCGTTGTTGCAAGCATTCAAAACTGCCTTTCCAACTTCGTCGTTCTTTTGCGGATCAGTCGCAAGCAGCGACACTACAAGACATGAGCGCGTTGAAGACTCTGTCGCTTGCGACAAGCGCTGGAAGAAATTCTTGAAGCGGTCATACCAAACCGGTCCACGATCCTGTCTTAGTCCCGTTGAATCCGGCGATGCAGCATCATGCGCCCACATCAAGAACTCATCGATGAGGATAAGGGCACCACTGCCAGAAGATTCGACCTCGTTGAGAATCTGTGCCCAGAGCGTGTCAGCCGGCGGCGTATCGAAATCCGGCTTGGATTCGTCGCGCGCCAGAATGTCGAGCCCACGCTGTCCAAGAAGTTGCCAGGCAATCAGATTCCACGGCATCCGGAAACTACGCTTTTCCCCAGTTGGAGAAGTCGCCTCACATCCCTTCACCCAGTCCACTTTGTCGAAAGAAACCGCGGCCACTCTGGCAAGCGGAGGTTCCTTCAACTGGGCTTCATTCAAGATGGTGCCGACAGAGGTCTCATTCTTGGGCAACTTCGGCCCCAGAGTTGTCAGGTAATAAAGAGTCGTCAGGGTGTGCGACTTTCCTCCTCCGAAAGTCTGCGCGACGTTGATGACTGACTCACCCCCAGGCAACTTCGCAAGCCGCCGGAGAACCACCTTGCAAAACTGGCGCAAATTCTGCGTCGCATACGTGGTGCTAAAGAACTGCACCGGATCGCAGTAGAAAGGCTTCTCGCCGAGCCAGCCATTGATCACTTTGTATAGGTCAACGGCAAAGTCGCTGGCCGTCAGTTTTCGATCCCGAACTTCCGGGCGCAGTTCACATGTGTCCTTCCAAGGCTGAATGACCGATTGCTTGCTCATCTTGACTATTCCTCTCTGCCGTTCATCAATTTGTCTGAATCAAACCGCCATTTTCTACGGAGTCAAACAGTGGGACTTCTTTCATTTCATTCGCAACGACTATGGTCTTTCGGTTCATCTTCAGTTGGGACGCAAGGGCTTCTACCAGCCTTCGCTCTGAATCCTGCTTGTCACGAACCGCGAGTTCGCGCACAGCCTGTAGCAGCGGTTTGAATGCACGTTCATTCGCCAATCCCCATGCCTCGAACTGCTGTTGAACTTCGACTGCACGGTTCTGCTGGAACAGAAACATGAGCCGATGAAGCTTGTCGATTAGCGGTGCGGGATTACCACTCCTGCTTTCACCAAGAGCTTCTGCGGATGTGCGCTCTTGCCAAGCCAGCAGACGATACTCGTTGCCCTTCCCATCAGTCGTCTCTTCTGCTGCATCCTCGAGTTCATCCTCATCATTGCGCGGTCTACCCCGCTTTTGCTTGCCGCCTTGTTCCAGGATGTTCCAAACCACTTTGAGTTCCGTCTCGTTCTTGCCACAGGCATTTGCATAGAGAATGCAGGCACCGGCGGGTGCAGGATCAAGACTGAAGTATGCCCGGTGGAGAAGATAATACTGCGTGACCGAATCGATTTCGAGACTCTCTCCACGGCCCTGTGTTTCCTTTTGAGCCTCGCGAAAGCCAGGAAGCTCCCCCAGGCTGAATTGAAGGACGAGCCTTCTCACTTGCCCCAGAAACTCTTCGACGGTCATCATCCCTCCGGCCGTCTTCTTCACATACGGATGAGCGCTGTAGGCTTCGAGAGCCGGTCCAAGAGCGGCCCAGATAAAGTCGGGGCCTTGAATGCCAAGATCGAAGTAGTACTGAAGTACATTCCGGCCGCCGAGCACATCACGCGGGTCAAACAGGATCTGCTTCATGTGCTCGATGACGTTCTCTTCCCATCCAGCCGGAGCATGGGCCGGCCGCTTGCGGCACACAATCCAAACCGAAGATGAAAGAGCTGCCGAACTCATGCCGCGCGTCCGGTTTGGCATTTCTGTCTGAATCGGCCAACTTGCGGTGACCACTGCTCCCCCGCGAATCACTGCTGATATGAGGGTCTCCCACGCCGCGACTTCTTTATTTGCGAAGACGATGACCATCCGGCCCGATTCCGTCAGCGACGCGCACTTCGTCTGGAAGGCCGCTGCCATGCCGTCCTCGTAGTTCTTCTTGGATTTCTTCTTGTCACCACCGAATCGCGACTCGTCGTCGATCAATTCGCCATCGTTCTCTTCGTGATTCCATTTTGGCGATAACTCGGCACGAAATGCTTTATCAACCTCGGGAGAAAGACCGAATAAGGTGCGCCGGAGCCATACATAAAAGAAGTCCATTAGGTCCGAATAGGGAATTGCGTTATAGTACGGCGGGTCCGTCAGAACCAGATCGACAGGCGCGGTGGAATTCTTCAGCGCCGACTCGATGCGCACGGAAGGGCGCTCCGAATGCGAACACGTTTCCAACGCATGGTCGATGAACAACGACACCCACTCCAGCGCGCCCAGAAAGTTTCCGGTCGAATCAGATAGCGGGTTCACCTCGCAGAAGTCCCAAACCATGGGCAGAGCGAAGCGGCCAAATGTGTTCCGGACAATCTGTCTGCCGTGATGCCAGGAGCAGACGGCGCTCGAATAATCGGCAAGCCTATCGATGCAGATCGCCAAGTATGCGCCGACCGCCTCAGCGAGCTTCTGATCTTCTTTCGCAATCAATGAAGTTGCGCTTCGGGTATGCCCAATGAAAGAGGAAAGCGCGAGCAGTTGGCGATTTGTAAACAGCTCGCGCCACTTCTTGAATCCGTAGAGCGGGATTCGAAAGCCCAGGGTGCCAACCGGAGGGAGAGGCTCTTCAGGAATCCCGAATGGAATGTCGGAAAACGCAACATCCAAATCTTCAATCTCGACCTGAGCCGCCTGTAAATCCTCTTCGTTTGGCAGGCGATAGCGTTTGAACGTTCTCTTGCTATCGGGCCTGGTCGCCTCCGCGACGACGGACGTCATCTGCGCTCCAAACAAACCTTGTTGGCCCTGGCGCCGCAGGTCATCCATGGTCAGAGAGATCATGCCAGGACGTCCGCTCAGCGGACTCCACACGCCGGCCCGGTTCATCGTGCCACCATTGAGAAAAGAGACAAGGTGCCCGGCGTCTATCTCCCAATCCTTGAGAACGGGGAACTTTTCGATGATCTGTTCAGGGCGGATGAAGTCCGGCTCTTGGAGTAGATGAAATTGAACCTTGGACCGATCAGCATTTGGAATCGGGAGAAGCGCTGCACGCTTACCAGCCCTCTTGTTGAGCCAGAAGGTCTTCAAGAGCGGAATGCGGCCGGAGCCATTTTTGTCTCGCGCCGTGCGTGCCCAGAGAAAGGCAACCGCGGGCTCTCCATCCGAGACGGGGTATCGCGGCGCCAGATCCGCCCGCACGCGCTCCAGTACCCAACGCCCCCAGGCCCTGACATGCCAAGCAAGACTCGAATCCGGAAGCGCCATCAAGGCAAGCTGCGCCGGATCAGAGAAATGCCGCTTCTTGTTGCCTCTGCGCTTCTTGATCTTGTCGGCGAGAAAGTCCTCCACGAAATCCGGCCACTCCCGGACGAATGACGGGAGCGGCATTTTCTTTGCAGAGAATTGCTGCGGATAGTCGAGCGTGCATTTGAGGATCAGCCATGAAACCGGGTTCAAGTCGGAAGCCTGAACATCGCAACCGAGACGCATGGCCTCGAAAGGGATAGCTCCACCACCGGCGAATGGATCGACTACGCTCGGTGCCCGATCACCGTGAAAAAGCCTGATTGCCTTCCGCATTTCATCCAATGCAGGATCGCACTCCTGCCCCCAGGCCAGTAAGCCGCCTTCGACGAGTTCCTTATCTTCGATCACCGTATTGCCGTCTTCGTCGGTCTCCTCCACTGGCTTCGTGACAATTTCTCCGCCAATCATCGCCAGCAGTTCCTTCCGCTTGCCCGGATCGCCGGGATCAGGCAGGAGCGTAGCCAAGAGCGCGGCCCGGCTTGCCGCCAGAGGTCGCCGGGCAGGCCAGGTGTGCAGGGTAGAAATGTGGCGATGCCGCACGTTCTTCTCATGAACGCTCGCTACAGATGCCTGCTTCAACGGAAACGCTACTTCGATCAGCCGCGGCTTGTCATCCATCGTTTCATTCCCCCGTTCCGATTTTGTCAATCTCTCTTTTTGATCGCGCGTCATGTTCTCTGTCCCGGATAGGGGAGGTGATCCCCACAATAAGCGATGATGATTTTGCCCAGTTCTCGGTCAGCTTCGAAATATATCTGGAGACAGTTTTTCCGATCCCCGCCTCCCAAATCCAGATGTTGGTAGATCCTCTTCTTTGAGCCATTCATCGGGAATTCCCGGTACCGGCCGAATTTTCGATAGTCGTTTTTGACTGTATCGCTCTCGGTCTGCGAGTACTGGGTAAATCCCCGCTTGCTGAGCTGTTCCCCCCAACCGCCCATCGATGTTCCATTGCTGACGGAGTCGAAATATAGCTGCCCGACATCTCTTATCGCCATCAGTGCCTGATAAACCTCTTCGGGTCTGGCAAACTCAGAAAGGCCGGCCGAGTCCGCTGCCGTGTCCAGAAACAGGAGATCGTCACAAAATTCATGCTCCGCCTGATCCAAGGCGGCCTTTGGTGACTCGAGGTCAACTTCCTCCGCTGCGCCTGGCAACACCGGTTCGTCTTCTTCACTTAACGCCTGGTGCTGCTGGAATAGATCCCAGTTCGATTTGGTTATGTTCAAGTCGCGTGTGAGGTCAGCGTTCTCCTGCTGGAGTTGCTTCACGCGCTCAATGAGGGCGGCGTTTTCGTCGATCGCGAGGTCGTATAGCGGCTGGAGATCCTCCACAGTCTTCGCGTCGTTAGCACCTTGCTGAATTTGCCTGCGAATCCGCTCGGAGTCGGCCAGCCGCTCTGCATTCAACCGAGCGTGAATCTCGCTGATCACTTCTCCTTCTGCGAAGCGGAACGTCGACACTTTTGACAAGAAGCTGAACAATCTCCTATCGAGCGGTTTCCCATATATCTCGAATTTCTCGATCGAAATTGGGAAGTAGAGTTCGTGCTGCATTGGATCAGACGCTTGGGTCATGCCTGGCCAGTAGATGCGGACGCAACCGTTAAAGCAGGAAAGCCGCTTACCCAAACTGTCAGTAAGCCGGAAAGCAGCCCACTTGTCGAGCACTACAACCCGCGCGAGTCCCAGTAGCGATTGGTGCAGTTTGTCCGGATCAACAGTTGTCTTGTTGGTGAACTGGTCGTGAGATACGACAACAACGGGAAGAGTCCGTTTCGCATTCAGAAGTACATCGCCCACGAATGCCGGCACCTCGGCTGCGTCAACAACTTCCTTCTGTGGGAGGATTGGAAACGTGCCACATCGGCATGAGAAGTCCGAAAGGATTTCTGTGACGATTCTTGGCCGCCCAACCGGCATCCAGGCCGGCCGCAACACAAAGGCCAAAGACGTTGCACCCAGTCGTAAAGCGAATTGAACTCGATCGTCAAGCCGACCGATCGTGATTTCGGTGGCCCATTGCATGGACGTGTCCCGGTCATCCGGGTGAATCCAGCGAACTCGAATCAAAGTTGCGTCGCCGATCGTCTGGCAAGAATGATGAACAGAATGATTCGGAAGCGGCTCTGTGGTGTTGTCATGTGCCGGGAACACAAACGCTGTGTTCCATGACCTGCCATATTTTTCCCCGACCCACTTTGCAACACGGTCCAGGAGTTCAGCAGGCAGATCACTGGCTTTTTGGCCATCGGCAGGAGCGACTTCGAATTGGATAGAATAAAGATTCGGCATAAACCTGAATTCCTTCTCTTAGCTCGCGTTCTGAATCAAACTTACGAAGTGTGACAAATTGCTCAATCTGGTTCAGCCTCTCGAATTACTTCACCGATGTTGATATTGAAGGATTGACGCGTCTTGAACGCCAAGCGAATGGGATCCTGCACACGGAACAGCTTGGGATCAGTGGCGCAATCTACAACCACATACAGCCAGTATTTGTCTCTAACATTTGCAGCGGTGGGCCACTCATTGTCGGTCAACTGAATCGCGCCGCGACCTGCTCGGCCCTTGACCTCGATCACAATCTTTTCGCCGTTTGGTCTGTGGCTCTCCAAGTCGTAACCGCGAGCAAGGTGCGGTGCCGACACGTCGAAAACCTTTGCGTGGTAATGGTCGATCTCGAAGTTTCTTGCGATCCGCATGGCGATCGCTTCAATGTCCTTGTCATAAGCCTCCCGCGCTTCTGGCGTCGGGTCGGGCACTACAATGGCCATGGCAATTTTTTCGAGCTTAATGATGTCAATGAGGTCTGGACGTCTTTGTGCGTACAAGAGAGCGTCTGACTTCTCGGTTTCTAGCTTCGTCTGCTCTTGCTTGACATCTTCCAGTTCCGATGCAAGGGCTTCTTCACCCTGGCGAATGCGGCGCGCTAACTCGCTGCGCTTCTCCGCCAGTGCGCCGCCCTGAAAGTCAAATCCATGCAGTAGATCATCGAGCAACCCATCCGCCTTGGAGCGGAAAAGTGACCGAATTTGTTGGAGAATCGTCGTCTCCGCAAACATACGCGCGTACGCGTCCGCGCGAGCAACGCCGTCCTCCGGATTGACCAGCAGGCTTCCCGCTTTCCAGAGCAGAGATCTCGGTGCCGGTTGAAGGGCAAGAAGGTGATTTGGTGCGCCTTCTGAGAACTCTCCAGACTCATCCCAACGAATACCCAGCATACGGCGATCAAACCCACTTGTTTTTGCACCTTGCCCAGACCCGAAATTCGGTTCGCCGAGTTCGCAAAGATAAACCGCAAAGCAGTACGGTCGATCTGCACTTGGGTCACAGAAAACTACACCACGCTCAACGTCCCCATGGAATTTTCGGTCGGCTTCTTCACATAGGGCGTCAAAGATGATGTCGCCTGGGCGAAGAAAACAAATCCGGGAACTATCGACGCCGGAGATGACGGCATCTCGCCGAACGGTAATGTACTCCGGTAAGCCATTGGGGTAACGTGGACTGAGACTGCGCAGCCAAGCTCCCTGCTCGCCCAATGGGGCGAAGCGAGCAGAGTCGGTTACGTCGCCTTCGATCTGGATTCCGAGCTTGGGAGCTGCCTTTTCAACGAAATTCTGAATGTATGCAGGCAGCAGGCGGTTAAACCGCTCTACTTCTATCTCGCCGTTCAACTGGCCGAGACGTTTCGCAACATCACCGTATGTCGAGGCAGTCAGACGCTGCTCTTCCATCGTCGCACGAAGGCGTTGAGTGGCAAAGAGGGTGTCTAGTTTCTTTTGGGCAGAGTATGGTGCGGTTTCAAACAGCGCCTCTCTCATCAGATCACGGAGAGACACCTCCTCCAGTTGCTGCCCGATCACATCAAATACCTTGTCGCTGCAAAGGTCCTTCCGTGCTTCGTCGAGCTTATGAAGCAACGTTGCCAAGACATCTCCTTCACGGGTTCCTTCGGCAACCATGTTGAAGATGCGAACTTCAGAGTGCTTTTGACCGAAGCGATGAAGCCGACCCATCCGCTGTTCGAGTCGAGCCGGGTTCCACGGAATGTCGAAATTCACCATGATCCAGGCGAATTGTAGATTAATCCCCTCTCCGGCAGCGTCCGTGGCCAGCATGAAACGTGCAGTCGGAGCATCGGGGTTCTTGATGCCTTGTGCCCGTCGAATCTCTGCAGGCATAAAGAAAATGCGCTGCCTTTCACGTTCTTCAACGTCCATCGCCCCGTGAATGTATGCCAACTGCCCGGTGTATCCAAGGGCCTCGAATCGTTGGCGAAGGTATTCGAGCGTGTCCCGATGTTCTGTAAAGATCAGCAGTTGTTCGTTGCGGAAATCGGAAGACTCGATCAGTTCTCGCAACTTCAGGAACTTGGTCTCTTGCTGAAGCTCACGGACCTGATCGCCGAGTGACATCACCAGATCGATGTACTCCAACTCTTTCTGAAGCTGCGCTGCATTCGTTGGGCGCGCCAAGGCGAGAGCCTGGTTTTCAACGCTCTCTTCCGTTTCGTACCCATCGCCACCCTGGTCATACTCATCTGCCGTGCTTGTGTCGAAGTAGGAAGTAATTCTTTCGAGAGATGGCTGGGCAGGACCTTGGCTGGAAACACTATCGAGGACGCGCTGGCGCCTACGCTTGAGGGATTCGAGCATAGCGTAGGTAGAACTCGCCAAACGCCGTTGCAGAACAGCCACAACCATGGCTGCAGCATTCTTGTTGCTTGTTCGATTATTCTCGTAGCTCCACTTCAAATAGTCTGTGGCTGAATCGTAGAACCGGTGCTCAGCAGAGGAAAGTCGAAAAGTAATTGTCTGGCAGAGGCGTGGCCTGTAGATGGGGAGCCCTTGATAATCCACCATCTCCTCTTTGAGTCGCCGGATGAAGTACTTGGTGCGCTTCTCAGGAACCAGAGCATCAAAAGCATCCTGAGTCGAAAAGACGTTTGGATCGAGCAAACGCCAGAGGGCGAAGTACGGAAATCTCTTCCCCATATGAGGAGTCGCGGTGAGCAACAACAGGTGGGTGGACCGTTGGCTCAGCGCTTCCGCCAACCTGTACCGCCGGGTCTTGCTGTCCGGGCGAGCCGGATCCCCCCAGGACAGCTTGTGAGCCTCGTCGAACACGACCAAATCAAATGTCGGGGCTGATGTGGCGATCAGGCGCTCCTTCACAGCGTCCATGGCGGCCGTGTCAACGCTAATAATGAAAAGCCCTGCACCTGGCTCCGTGAGAGGGTCACCTTTTGAAAAATCCGTGCCCTGAAGAATTCTGAAATCAAGATCGAAAAAGAAGCGAAGCTCACGACGCCAGTTCCATGTCAATCCTGCTGGCGCGCAAATTAGGGCACGCTTTAGCCTTCCACGATTGATCATTTCGCGGAGGTAAAGTCCGGTCATGATGGTCTTTCCGGCTCCGGCATCGTCGGCTAACAAATAGCGGAGCGGATTCTGTGAAAGCATCTGCTCATAGACCGCTATTCGCTGATGCGGCAGTGGTACAACCCGGGAGAGTTCAAGTCCAAATGCATTGTTGAAAATATGGCCGTTCTGGATTCTATTGGCGTCAACCACGAGCTTCACCGCATTTGCGTCGCCCTCAAAATCAAGACGGATCGGCATGTAAGGCAAAGACGGCGTTCCCAAGGATGCTGGAGAACCCGACTCAAGTACCAGGGCTTTGATCCTCTGAATGCGATCACTCTGAGGTTTGGCCTTTCCGTTTTCCCAGCGGTTAACTGTCGTAAAGGAAACGCCCAAAGCGGATGCAAATGCCTGTTGAGACATCTTCAACTGGCGACGGATCTGTTTAATCTGACCTTGTTCCATAAAATCAATTCTGCTATATATAGTACGCTATATCGAGGCAGCAGAGGAAAATATTTTCGGGTGGGATCAAGATGCGGCATTTTTACGGACAGTTTTCCAATTGAGGCGAGAGGAACCGGACCTAATCCATCCCACTTTATGGGAGGAGCGTGGGGAGACGACCATCAGGAGAACGTTCCGGCGATCCGCAAGCGGTGCGACAGGTATGTCAATCAGTCTTGACCTGCCTCCCACTTTCTGACAAACTAAACGTCCAAAGTGAACGAGGCGTTATGCGAATCGCTTTCCTCCCCTCCTTTCGCATTGCTGCCGGTTTGCTGCTGGTCGTCCTGTTGGGTGTGGTTGGATGCCAAGTCCTCCGCTGGAGGAATCCTGTCTCTCCCGAGGCGCTTCTGGCGCGAGCCGACGAGATGTCGTGGCTCAACAGCTGGATTGGGGCCGAACCTCTTTACGGACAAGCTGAACTTCAATTCACACAGAGGCACGAGTTCTCCCGAGCGCTCTATGCGCGTGTCAGCGAGATGCCGGCGCACAGCGAGTCGTCAATGAGCGTGCCTGCCCAGATTGCTCTGCTGACACATGACTTGGCGCTGCCTGAAGCGCAGGAGCCTGAGACCCGACTCCGCGTTCTGACCATCCTCGGAATGCTCGAAGTGAATTATGACGCCGGAATGGCACGGAAAACATGGGCTGATGTCGAAGCATTGGCAATCCGCCAGCACCATTATCTGCTGGCGTCCAGGGCCATGGGCGAGCAAGGTATTGCCGCGTTCTTGCTCGGCGACATTGCGACAGCGAAGAAGAATGTGGTCAAGGCATGGTTCGTTGCGAAGACCGCCGACCCCGGCGCTCACATCCGATACGCCAGTATGTACGGCGCGGGCCTGGTGGAAATGCGCAAGTACAAGGAGGCGCTTGGACCGCTCGATGAAGCCATTAAGGTTGCCAAGAAGACCCGCGGCGCGGCGTATCCGACGATTGCCATCACGGCCAAGGTCGAGGCCCTTAGTGGCCTTGGGGAGACCAAGGAAGCGCTGGCGCTGGCCAGTGAAGAGATGCGGCGAGTGAGCGGCTACAATCTTGCCGGGCATCTCTATGAGCTTTACCAGACCAGAGCTGGCGTCTACGAGAGAATGGGCCAGTGGGATCAAGCTGTTTCCGATTACGGTCAGGCCGTTCAATACGCCAAACAACTTTCGTACTGGCGTGGCTTGACACAGGTTGATGGCTCACTCGCAACGGCGTACCTGCATCAAGGAGCGTTGCAACCGGCATTGACTGCAATCAACGAGGCCATTGCATCCAACGAGCGAATCCCAGACGAGTTGTACTTTGTTCCACGCGATCTCGCGATCAAGGCAGAGATCATGGCTCGCCTTGGAGACAGCAAGTCCTCAATCATTCTGTATGAGAAGAGCGCCGATATGCTTGACGCACTGCTCAGCCGTGTGCCGACGCCGACTGTCGAACGCCAGTTGCTTGCCGATCTCAGCAAGGTTTACGCAGGGTATTTCGAGTTCCTGTGTGATCAGGGCAAGACTGCGGACGCGTTTCGCGTGATCGAGCGCGCCCGTGGGCGGGTCGAGGCGCAGTCCTTGGCGCACCATGAGGTGGTCACGCCACATGAATTGAATCCTGTCGAGCAGCGATTGACGAAGTTGAACATTGACTTGCTCAATACCGACGACTCTGCAGCCAGAGCGCACATCCTTGACTCCATCTATGAGACAGAACTACAGCTCGATACGGATTCAACTGCGAAGGACAAAGCACCGGAGCCAGTCGATCTTCGCCAACTCCAGCGCGAACTCCGTCCATCGGAACTTTTGCTCGAATATGTTCTGGACAACCCGCACTCCTACGCACTCGCATTGACGGCTACCACAGTCCGCAGATACACGTTGGCGTCCAAGGACAAATTGGAGCAGGCGGCAACCCAGTATCGTTCAGAGATTGTGAAGCAGAAGATGGACCTGCTGCTTGCTCAACAGCTTTTCAATGGACTTCTGGGCGGCATTCCAGAATTCAAAGAAAAGCAGGCATTGATTGTGGTCCCAGATGGAAAGCTTCACCTGCTTCCATTCGCTGCTCTGGCCGACAACGGCCAATACATTCTAGCCTCGCACCTTGTCTCCGTAGTCCCGTCAGGAACCGTGCTTCACATGCTGGAACACCGCGCGCAGCAGACTGAAGAGGCGAACCTGCCGTACGTCGGGGTGGCGGCGTGGACGACTGATTCGCCGCCGCACACACTGCTGGCCAGCATTCATCGAGCGGTCTCCGGGCCGGAGAGGAGCGAACTTATGGCGCTCCCGGAAAGCCGCCATGAAGTGGAAGCGATTGCCGCGGACCTTCCCAAACCAAGCACCATTCTCTTGGGTGCCAGCGCCACGGAGACAAACTTCAAGCAGCTCCCACTCGGCCAATTCAGCGTGATCCACCTGGCCCTTCACGGCTATGTCGATCCAGAAATCCCGGATCGCTCCGCTCTCGTCTTCGCTCCCCAGCAACAGCCCACGGATGACGGCCTGCTCCAGATACGGGAGATCAGGAACCTCCATCTCAATGCCAGCCTGGTCACGCTCTCTGCCTGCAACACCGGCGTCGGGCCAGTCGGAGAGGAGGGCGTCGCGAGTATCGTTAACGCGTTCATCGAGGCAGGCTCGCAGAGCGTTGTCTCCACCCTCTGGGAACTTGAGGATCATGCAACGGCGCACCTGATGACTGTCTTCTATGGCCACCTCGGCCAGCGGGAGGAGAAGGCCGTGGCGTTGCGGCAAGCGCAGCTTGAAATGCTGAACTCTGGATTGCCGCCGTACTACTGGGCGGGCTTCGTGCTCGCCGGCAATCCTCGCGGCAGCCTCTTTCCAGCGCCAACGGTCAATCTCACTGCAAGGAGTTCCCGATGACGGCGAGTCATTCTGCCAAGACAACGCCTCCACAGCTTTCCACTAGCGAACGCCGCGCGATCCTCGACAAGGTGCTGGCCGCCCTGGACAAGCGTTTCTATAAGCCCGAGAAGTTGAATGACGATTGGCGTGCCGCTGTAGACCACCACCGGCCCTTGATCGAAGCGGCCGATACGGCGGACGGCTTTGAAAAATCCATGAGCGATCTTCTGGCCGAGTTGCATACGTCGCATCTCGGCTTCTTTCACGGCAGCGCCCGCAGAGCTTCCAGCCGCGCCGCGCTGAGCGCAACCTATCTTGCAGACGAGACGCCTTTCGGAGAGCGGTGGATATTTCAGGATGTGCACTCCGGCGGCGCCGCATCCAATGCCGGAATCGAGTCAGGTGACATTCTTCTCAGCGTGGATGGCCGCGAAATCTCCCCGCCAGAGCACCCTGTCTTCGTGATGGGCAAGCAAACCAGTCTGGAGATTGTCGGCAGAGACGATCAACGGCGCGCCGTCCCAGTCGATGTGGCACTGCCCAAGGGAAAGAAGCTTCATTTCGTCGAGCCGAAGCTGGTTGAGGCACGGCATCTCGAAAACGGACTGGGCTACCTGAAGGTCGCGATGTTCCCAGGGATGGTTGGAGTCGAAGTAGCCAACGAAATCTCTCGCGCTGTCGCGGGGCTGGGAAAGATCGACAGCCTCATCGTCGACCTTCGCGGGAATACCGGAGGAGGGATCGGTGCCCTTCGTGTCATGAGCCTGCTCACGCCCGACAGGATTCCCGTAGGGTTCGCCCTCGATAAAAAGCGTGTCAAGCCCAATCTGGATTCGGAGAAACAGCGATTTCGGCGATTCCATGCTATTCCTGCGTCCAAGAAGGCGCTCTGGATACTCGCATTGAAGTTCGCGCCGGCGATGCTGGCCAAAACGCCCATCGTGCTTGAGACGGAGGGACTGGGCCGCAAGGAGTTCCACGGAAGGGTGACTCTCCTAGTAAACCGCCATACCGCGAGTGCAGCAGAAATGATTGTCGCGTTCGCGCGAGAGAACAATCTGGCCAATATCATCGGTGAGAAGACTGCCGGGAAGTTGCTCTCCGCCACTTCCGTCAAGGTTGGTGGTGGATTCCGACTGGCGCTGCCCACCGGGGCCTACTACACATGGAAAGGCTCAGTACTTGAAGGAACGCCCATCGAGCCGGACGAATTGGTTGAATTTGCTTGGCGGGCAGCACTAGCCAACAAGGACAGTCAACTTCAATTCGCTATCGAATCTGTCAGCGATCAACAAAGAGAGCGAGCGAGTTGATCACCCGGTCAACGCCTTAGCAGCTCTCAACATCAGCGTAGCCTGTTAGATACTGAGGACTCGATCGGCTTCACTCTCGATCCCGATTGCCCACCGAAGTGTTCGCTCAGTGACTCGATTTGGCATAAAACGAGACGCTGCAGTCCTGCCCAACGTTTGTGCTGGGGCAGACCCGGTTCATAGGGGCTCAATCTTTTGTCATTTCAAAAATGAGACTTGCGAACTTTCTGAAATGAGCTTGTTCGGGTTTGATGCGCCAATGGGTGACGCGCCAAGGCGAAGCAGTCTTCTTGATCGATCGCCATTGAAGGATCTCCCGCCGAGAGGCTGCTGAAACAGACACCGTCAGAATGCAAGCGGAATCTCCGAGCGATGAATCCGTGCCGCTTTGTAGTTGTAACGATCAAGCAGCATGCGAACGGCCATCGCGGTCGAGACACGATCGCCTACCGGGCCGCAATGGACGCTCTCGATCGGCAGCTTCTTGCCATCACCCGTTACCGGAAAAGCAGTTCGTGACGGAATCAGTCTCACATAGGGGGTGAGTTGTCCCCTGGAGGTTCGAAACCAGATCTGGAGTTTGGTGTGGTCGCCGTCATCGGTGCCTTGCTTCAACAGCTCCCGGCTGCGGACCACCAGCCTCCATTCCTTCTCGACCGCGAAAGCCGGGTTTTTGAATGCAACGCTTTCCTCCATCAAAATTTCTGCGATCGTACCCGACAGCCGCCCAAAACCGTCGGGAGAGAGGGGGTCGAGACTTCGAATCGCCTCAGTCACTTGTGCGTCATCCACGATCGGCACCAGGAAGTCCAAAAGCTCGGTTATGCGGCGAAGCTGCTCCCCACGGTCGTACTCCACTTTGACACACCGGGCCGTGTAAACGCTGGGTTCCGGTTTTAGGCCATAGACAATCCCTTCCGATAGAACGCGGAAGCCAATGCTATATCCGCCTGTTTGGCCATAGGCGCGCCACTGGCTGAGGAGATTGTCTTCTTCACAGAAGCAGGTGAGATAGATCGGGGTAATGATGTTGCGCTTGAGGTAGTCGTGACCAAACTGTCGTTGCAGCGCATACACCAGTCCGCCGGCCATGGAAAGCTCTGGTGGATTGACTCTTTTTCGCCAGGCTTCCAGCGCTTCGTCGATCAGCTGATATCCATACATGATCTCGGTCGAATCGTTGAGATAGTAGGCTGAGGTCGCCCAGAGTTCGTCGTTCTCGACGATGCCTTTCAACCCGTCGGCCGTGGTGTAGTGATAGAGCACGAAGTTCTTCGGTCGCCGCGAAGCCGCCTGCTGATCCCGATCGTTGTGAAATTGGACGATCCGGTTGTGGGCGTCGGTCATTATCTTTTTCGCGTCTACTGCAGCCATCGTCACCTCTGTCTCTCCGTTCACCCTCTAGCAATGTTTTTCCCGCTTTGCTCCGTGCGCTGCGATATCACTCTTCTTCAGGCTCATCCGCTTCCTCAGCGGGGTCCGGGAAATCCAGCATATGGTAAACAGGCCCGGTGCCCGAGATTCTGCTGAAGAGTTCAAAGGCGAGGCTGTCCGGCTGGCAGTGCGAGAGCAACTGGGTCACTCTCTGCTGCCAGGGCTCAGCAAGTCCAGAGCGCACCATAATGGGTACTCCTGGCTGCACAGCACTGACACCACCGGATGCAAAGCAATTGCTGACGAGGCGATTCATCGCGGCGTTTTTCATCTCTTCGCCAAGATCAGCACAGGACCAAAGAACGTGGAGGGCAAACATCGGATGGTGAATGGCCAGCCCCAGCGGTGCATCATCCAGCGATCGGACAACGAGGAGGGCATCCTCGGACTCGGAAGTGTGAAGCAAAGGATCCAGTGCCGCAAAGATTGCCGTGCCCGTTTCCTCCTGAGACGGCCAAATGTCTGCCATGCGCCAGAAGATAACGGAGAGCTGATACTCGTAGCGCGGGTAGCGCTTCATCAGATCGACGAACGCCGTCAGAGCGTCGCTATAGTCTTTGCTGTGCTGGGCAGCTCTGAATACCGACCATGAGGTATTATTCGGGATCGTTTCGTAGTCGCTGTCTACGCCTTGTTGCTCCAAAGCGATTGCGTGAGCGATACGCGCCTCGAAAAACGACACAATCGCCTTGGGAGCGACGCCGCAGACGCTGGTCAAGAGGCCATCAATAGAGTGGTCCCTCAGTTCCTCCACCTCGACTAGGTTGGTGAAGATCTTCTCTACATGGGTGGGCGCCAGCATCGCGCCTGACAAACCATGGTGGCCAAAGATCTCCATGTATTCCTGCGCGAGGCCCTGATTCCCGTTGATCTTCATCCCTGCGATCAGGTCGAGTGCAGCCGGTCTAAAAGCGGGTACCTTGGTCAGCCTCTTCAAGCCGTAAATGGTCGAGTGGAGCACTGCGGGTTCACTTCGACCTGCGAGAATCGTGAGAATCTCCAGATCATCATGAGTGAGCAACTGTTCCCAGAGGCCCTGAGATACGCCCGAGGCGACGGATGCGGCGATGCGGATGCTCTCCGACCGTGCGAAGAGGCCGCCATACCGGGCGAATTCGGCGCGGTCGAGGCGCCGCCACGCGTCGATCGTGATTCCCACGCTTGCGGCAGCGGTCGACTTCGGGTGCTTCAACGCGTACTCGGAGAACGCCTCGAGGAAAACTCTTGACCGGCACATCTGGGTCACGACCGAATCCCCGGACTTGAGGGAGATGCCTGAGGCGAATATCTCACTGAACACCTGTTCGAGCGCTTCGACCTGATCTTCTCCGGTGGGAAATCTCTCCGGAAGGGCGGCAATCGCTGCCCCCTGGCGATCGCGCCGCTGCTGCGAAGGCATATCGCCTTCGGCGTCCTCATATTCGTTGGTGCAGAGGATGTCGAACAAATCAAAGTGGTCGGGGCGAGGCAGAGCTGCGTGAAGTGCAGCCGCCTCAGCCCGTACTTTTGCCGACTGTTGCTGACTCTGTTCGATTGCTCGAAGAATTCTGTAAATCTTCCAGGCCAAAGGCAGGGATAAATTGCCGTCACTGAGCCTTTGCCGGATCATGGCCAGAGCAGCCAGCCGCTCCCCGTCCTGCCAATCTTGTTCCTCCGGAGTGATGCCTGTCGGGCGGAAGGTGGGCTCGAAGACACCGAGGACGGACATGAAAGAGCGCACGGCAGATACAGCAGTTCGCACATCAGTCGAGTAGGTGGCGCGGTCGATGACCCTAAGCGCACGCGTGCGCAGGCTCTTCGTAATCTCGTAAGGTACGGGAGCCTTGGTGAACGTGAAGTATCCATTCCTCCACTCCGAGATCTCGTACTCATGCACAAGGACCTGAGTCACCAGATTGAATGGCGTGAAGTCACCGTCGTAGGAACTGGCTGTTTCAGAGAGTTTTTCGACGAATCCAAGGAACCGTTCGTTGTAGAGCGTGTACTTGTCTTTCTGATACCCGATGGCGGATTCGAGGGTTCGCTGGGCAGGCCCGCTCACATCGGTGGACTCGTGATGCGCCAGATTCCAGAGTCTGGCAAAAGCATCCGCCGAGACCTTTTCGGTGTAGATCGTGACCCCAAGCAAGGCAGGAATCTGGGCAAGGATATGTATCTGGGTCGAACGGAAGACGCCAAACTTCTTCATCGATGCCGCGGGCTCGTCCATCGCGATCTTGATCAGCTTATGGACGTGAACGGGTTGGAATACCGCGACCTGTTGCGAGGTTCGGAGTAAATGCCGGCGATCGGCGGCATCCTGACCCTGGAACCGCTTCAGGATCAAAGACCAGATCTCGTTCATCAGCCGGGAGTCTTTGCCATCCCGCGTGAATCTCCATTCCAGTTCCCCAAAGTTCCGCAGCAGGTTGACGAGGTAGGTCGATTCAAAGAGCGCGAAGACGGCATCCGCATACCCCTTCGGCCTGCCGTCAAGATAGATGGACGCCAGTTCCAGGAGGTAATCCGCGAAGAGGTCGGGAACGATGCGAAGCTTGCCTCCCACGCGAACGAGAACCTCCCGTCCTTCCAGGAAGTCGAGGCCGTCGTGTATCTGGTCGGGACGTAGAGAGAGAAAGACCGCAGCCTTTGCGACAAAATCTTCCTTGTCGGGATCGATCGGCTGCAGAGCTGCGACCAGGCTTAGCAATACGCTGTTCGGGCGTCCGCTGGACGGTAGCTCGCCGGTTCGCTCTTCTAGAAACTTGTTGAAGACCTCCGCCCGAAAATCTTCATGGTTGACGAGCAGATCAGGAGTGATCTCGCCACGGGCGATCAGCTTGCCTCCAACCACAGTGATCAGCGGCGTATCCTTGGATACTTCCGCGAGTTTCTCCGCCTGGCCTTCATGGTTCGGACCAAGGACCTCCTTCGCAAGCTCTACGGTCGCGGGCAGACTGATGATCGAGAGCTTCTTGAACCGCACAACACTGGCGCTGTTTGCCAGTCGTGTGAGAATACTGTCGATAGGAGCGACCCCACTCGGCCGTGTGCCGATGAGCAGCTTGAGTTGTCCCGTACCGGTTCGGCTGCTCACGACGCTGACAATCTTGCCGAGATCGTCGTAGAGATGAGCATCATCAACAATGAGCAGCGTGTTCGTTGGCGGAATCTCGTTGATGCTGCCCTCGTGCCACACTCCGTGCTGGCTCGCCCAGAGGATCTGCCACCCGTCCTTCCGCTCAGACCAAGCACGCATCAGCTTGGTTTTGCCGATGCCGCCCCTGCCCGGGAGCACCGCAATCTTTTGGACCGAGTCATTGAGAAAGGCATCCAGCTCGGCGACCCTGGTACGCCTGCCGCGAAGCGTCTGGTCAAAGTCGAAGAGAGGGCTGTTCCTGCTCTTGTACTCGGCTGAGGTCTTTGGCTCGTAGAAAGTCTTGGCCCGTTCGACCGGTAAATGCAGCTGGAGCTCTTTGATCTCGCGATCATGACGGGCAAGCGTCGCATCGACTCTATCGATCCAGTCGCGGAATCGAGACGCGGCAAGCAATTCCTCTTCGGTCACCCGGATCTCGCTGGATAACAGCTCCTGCGTCAGCGTCTTCGGACCCGGCTCTGAGAGGAGATGGAACACGAACGCGAACAGGTCCCGGTAGACCCTGGTCGACCCTCCCTGGCTCTGGGAGAGGTGGGACCGGTCGAGTGACTGAAGAATCTCGGCCTGGATATCCTTGTGGTCGCCCGAGCGCATGGACCACTCAAAGTTATCGACCACCTCGGCGAACTGATCGTCGTCGCCTGAGACGACTTCGACGAACGGTTTGCGCACGGCCTTCGGCACTTTGGTGGTGCAGCTCTTCAGGAAGGCTTTGATCTCGCTGATCGCAGACTTCCGCTTGTTCCCCAGTATCTTTCCGTTGCGAACCTTCTCCCAGGTCACAATGCCATTGTCGCGACCGTTCCACTGGCGTTCTTTGCTGGGCGATGTGGTGGACAGGAATCGGAAAACCAGTTTCTCTCCGGGCCTAGCGCTGCGATGTTGGCAGAAGTTGGCAATAGCTTCGAGCGCATCGGTGCTACGGAGAGTCAGACGCTTCCCGCGAAGCTGCTTTACCTGCTCTAAAAGGCGGGCGCCTTCGAGCCCCTTAGTGGCTGCGGCCTGGATCAGATCGATGTCTTCGCCTGATTCGAGCTCAAGATGCTGCCCTGGCTGAAGATGAAGCCAGCGAAGGATCGTTACGTTCACCTGAAACACAAATCCGGCGAACGTTGCATGTGCATCGCGTTTTCGAGCCCTGCTGGCAACCATCAGATAGATCCATTCTAGCTATGCCATTCAATCGGCGGAGGATTTTATCCATTCGCTCTGAGACTCGGGCGTGTGATCAAAAACACGTCGATGCTCTACATTGTGTCATCCACTATAAGCGCAGAGCAAAAATAGACCACAGAACGCCGCAGAAGCGGTGTTCTGTGGCGGAGTAAAAGTAGTCCACCGCCGGATCTTGGTTTTGCGGACGTTTGCCTTTACGGCCGGGTTCGTGGGACACCGATCCTGCCGCTGGGGACCCCGTCCTGGGTGGTGATGAGCGGACCAGGACGAAGGCCTTCCTTGAGTTGCAGAGTCACTATTTGTTTGCCGACAAGTTCGGGCGTCCGGCCAAGGGTAATGACAAGGGCAAGGTTGAGGGTCTCGTCGGCTATGCCCGGCGCAACTTCATGGTTCCGATTCCGCATTTCAACAGTTGGGAAGCCTTCAACGCACATTTAGCTGCGCGCGGCTTCGACGCAGATCCCAACCACGAACCCCCGCCCGAGTTCAAAGCCGAAGTGAAGCGCTCGATGGCTCTCGGCGCCTACGACGGTTTGCTCTGACCGTCGTCGTCCAGTCCCGGCGGCCGGACGCGTATCCATTTGCCCTTTTTCGGAACGACGAGCCGGCTGACGTGCGCAAACTGAATATCGTCTATGTCCGGGAGATTCTCCGGGTCGAGATCTAAGGGCGTAGATTCGGACTGCGCGCGGTTGATCATGTCGATCAGCGCCTTGTCGTCTTTCGGGGGCACCTGTTCGGGTTTGCCGTCTACCTCGACTTCTTCGTCGCCTTCTGTCTCTTCCTCGTCATCCCGAGGCGTTGTGAGGTACTTATCCCAGAGCTCTTTGACCTTGGGGCAAATCCCGTCCGGCGGCGACGTGGCGAACTTGTACACGCCCTGGTCGGTCTGCTCTTTGGGAAGCTGCATGTAATATCCATCGATCCTCTTCAAGTCGGCCTTCAGGTCCGGCCCCTCGACGAACGACTGGTCAGTTCGGAGGAATAGCGGCAACACGCGTTTGTGCAGGTTGTCGCTAGAGACAAAGACCATGCAGAACGGCAGGTAGTAGAGATACGCGATGTCTACCTTGTTGTCCGCCTTTCCCTCAGGCCGTACACGCGAGATGAGATCCGCGGCAATGGCGAGATGGAAGAAGAAATCGACAGAGAACATGTGCATGAAGTACGGCGCGTACTCGCGGAGGGGCGGTTTCCCCGCGGCGGTCCATCGCTCGACGATTTCGCCGTGCTCCTCGGCTGGCACGCCCAGCATCGAAAGGCCGAATAGGAGCGCCTTTTCCTGGTCGAGCAGCGAGATGAGCGTATCGGCGATATGCTTCGCGTCCGCGAGCGTTTTCGGCTTCCTGAAGCTCCCGTAAAACCCGCTGAACAGGGCATAGTTGTCGGTGTGGTCTATATTCGTGACGTTGCGGCGCCACACCTTCGCGATCTGGCGTTCGAGGTCGAGGAACTCGTGGCGCTGCCATCGCGCGAACGCTTCTTCCTCCGGCGTGCGTTCGTATATGACGCCTTGTTTGCCATCCAACGTGACGTACCTACCGCCTGCGCGGGGGATGCGGCCGTCCATGGGAACCTTCTGGCCGTGGAGGTCGGCCCAGAGGAGCGTGCCGTGATGCGCGGCCATGTACGACTGCAGATCGGGGGTCTTATATGCGAGACTTCCGACCACCTGCTCCGGCGTTCGACCGCAGTGGACTTCCTTCTCAAGGTCGGCGAGCGTCTCGACGAAGAAGAGCGGCGTAATCACGGTCAAAAAGAAGTTGTCGAGCCACACCGCCTCATCGACGTTCAACGACTGGAGAAACGATTTGTCGAATATGAGGATCGGGCCGAGAGGCATAGATCCATGATAGTCATAGCGGCGCGAGGATAGTCCATTGCCCGAGGCCGTTGTTCTTTACCCGGATGTGCTCGTCGTCCGTCCTGAGCTGGTAGTAGCCTTCTGGAAGATACGCGCCATCGGTCGCCGATACAGAGCCGATCGATGAGCTGCGGCCTTGCACTGCCGGGAAGCCAGGTTTGCGCACAACCGAGGTGGTGATCACGAAGTCGTAATCCACATTCCACTGCTTGTCGCCGCTACTCAGCACACCCTTGCCGGTAAGCCGTTCATCCATGGATCGCACCTCCGCCTTGCTATTTCGAACCGCGCTTCCTGCCTACGTCCTTGCGCGGCACGCTCTTCCGCGGCTCGGGTTTGAGTAATGAATCCCACGTCTTGAATTGCGTCTTCTTCTGGGCGACTTTCCGCCGTTTCTTTTTATTGCCCAGGGTGGGACTGCTGTACGCCCGCGAGACGGTCTTGCCGCCGACGGATTTCCCTCCACTCTTGCTTCCGCCCTTGTTGGTGGATCTGCTGCGGGGCGGGGCGACCAATTCCAGTTTCGACCCGCAATATGGACAGTGGGTCCCAGGTCCCGTAAACAGCATCTGCTGGAAGCCGACATTCGCTATACACGTGGATTTAGGGCACCGCTTGAGCTTCTGGGCTGCCATCGAGGGCCTCTACAGAAAGTTTACTCCCGAGGCTTTATCAGTTGATTGAGTAATTTCTTTCACGAAACCTCTGCGAGATGAGGAACTGGCCCATGTTGCACAGATGGGGGTTTCCACTTTGCATCTCTATTCCAAGTCCCTCACCGCAGATCTCGAAATCGCCTATCCACTCATCGCGCGGCCAATTGGTAATGTTAAGTCGGCCAGTATCCAGCGATCCAACTGGTTCGGCTGTCAATTGTCGATTTCAGCCCAATGCGCATTTCCAGGATGACATCCGCCGCCCCATTACTTGATTTGGAGCGGATAGTAGTACGACGCCTGATCCTGCTCATGGGTCGTCGAAAGAAAATAAGCCCCCGGTTTGGAATTCCGCAAATCAAGATCAACGGAGACCTCTTCCCGGTCTCCGCTACCGTTTGCGGCGGCGCCACCGTGAGCCAGCGGGTCATTGACCGTCTGATCGCGCGTGACAGCGACCGTGTACTGACCGGGTCTGCTGAAGCGGGGGAGGATGATCGTCACTTTGACCAATGCTGCCGGCAACGACACCGATAACAACGGACTGGGTTCGGCAGAGTTGGTTGGAAGGCTCCGAAGCGTTCCGGCGTTCGATAAGTCGATGGTCTCAGGAATAGCAGCCATATTGTCGGACGGGCGCGGCGTGTTTGCTCCACGCCATGACACCACAACGAATGCGGCGACAATCAAAAGACAACAGCCAACGGCGGCTGTGAACACCAGCCATCGCAGGCGCGACTGATGTTGGGACCGCAGTTCAAGCACTCGTCTCATGCAGGCAGGACAATTCGCTGCATGACCCACTCTCGGATCCGACAGGGCGATCTGTTTGGATTGTTGGGCGACGCTTTCCAAGAACGCTTCATTAGGACAGGCACCGACAGGCGCAGTTTTCCCGTCGAGTACACGTTCCTGATGTTGCCTTGTGACCCATGCATCAAGGCGATCTTCAGCACGGGAGAACCAACGCAATTTCGTCAACATTGAGACAATTCTCCAGGCTGGGAGAGATCATGGAGCAACGACTCCATCTCCCGGATATACGCTCGCCGAACGGCGGTATGGTCCATTTCAAGATCCTCAGCGATCTTCCGCCACGAATACCCCAGAGCACGCCATTTTACAATCGACTGGGCAAGGGGTGAAAGGCGCTCCAATAGCTCTCTTCCATAGACCTTCTGCTCTGCCTCTGGTTGACCAATATACAACTTCTCCATATCGATCAACGATCCAGATGAAATTTCCAGGCGCCGCTTTGCGGATTGCTGCCGCGCGCGGCGCTTGATGACACTCTTGATGCGCAACGCCAACTTTTTCTCTGAGCACTCCGCATGGCGAAGAAGGTAACTCGACGCATTTTCTATCGCGTGATCCATTAGGTCATGAGCGGCGGCGTGATCGTAGAGATACGTCCAGGCGCAGCGAATCGCGTAAGGCCAGGCTACCTTTGCAGCGGCCTCCAGTTTTTCATTTGAAGCCGGGCTTCCGGTCGAATGTGCCCAGCTCCATGTTGGCTCTTTCCAGTTGCTGCCTTGTGGCTGCATATGAGAGCGTCCGTCACACTGGGGGATAACCGCCACACATCTTGAGGTGTTTGGACCGCAGCCAAATTTTTTCGGTAGCAAAAAAACTTCACGTGCCTGCCCCAAACACCCGACGAAAGTGCCTTTAGTAGTTACAGGGAAAGATGCGACAGAACGTCCCTAAGGAATCAAGACGTCGCTTCGCTGTTGAGCCACGGTGAAGCATGATCCAGATTCTGCCACAACAGGAGGCGCATTTCAAGTAGGAATCGATGAAGTTCGCCGCAGTTCGTTTGCGAACAGGAGACGATAGCTGTACGAGTGAAGTAGAGACTTGCCAAGCTAACTGCGACTGCGGTGGCGCGGCATAACTGTGTAAGTGTTGCCTGCAATCAATCTGACTGAAGGAGAAAGAAGATAAGGCGGAGCATGACTCCGCATCTCGCTGTTCGCATCAGGAAAGATCAATAGGGATAGGGGTTTCTCTGCATCTCCCCACTGCCGAGGTGTCCCCATGACTGCTGAACACAGACCGAGGTCGTCTGATGTTTGGGGCCAAGATGCCATAGCTTTGGCAATCCAGGCCCGTGTGCTTTCAGGCCATAAACTCGACCAACTGGTTCGCCGCTTGCAACGGCAAACTGGCCGGTCGAGGGAGGCGTGCTGGCGATTTGTACTTCAGGCTGGTTTGAACAGTAGAGACGAGCACCGGCGCTGGACCGAAGAAGAAATCGAGTCCCTACGCGAGCAACTTGCCTCGCATTCAGTCGAGGAGGCCGCCAGCATCCTTGGCCGCAGCCCGAATGCCATCCGCTGCAAATTGCGCCGACATGACTTGAAAGTCAAAGAAATCCGCTGCGACTGCTTTTCGGTCGAAGCGCTGGCACGAACCCTTCGCGTGAGAAAATCCGAAGTCCACGCCTGGATCGAAGCGGGCTGGTTGGAGGCAACCACTCAACTCACCGGCAAGCGACTGACGCACATCATCACACCAGAGGCGTTCCGCGCCCTTTACACGCATCATCTGCGCGATCTGTTGGAGCAAAAGAGGGTTCCGAACGTCGCGCTGTTCGAGGCGTTCTACAACTACTGCTTCGTGCCAAAGCACACCATCGGAACGCAACTGCTGACCGTTCGCAGGGACAAACGGGAGCGCGCGGCATTCGCAGCGGCACGGGAGGGCGGCGAATTTGATGATGATGAGGAGGAGGAGAACGAAGATGAGTATCGATTGAATGGCGAGGGCAATTTGAAATTGGCGAAGTGCGCGGGTATCCAAGATTCGTGACGCACTACGTTGCGAATTGAGCCGGGTACCGTTAGAGGAACATGGCCGGTGATTCTTCTGCCGTGATAGAGCGACAAACATCGCGTAATCAATTGGATACATAAACGTTAATGGCGATGTCGAGCATTCAAAGGCACTCAAAGAGGCGGAAAATGCGCCTGAAATGATGCTTGTTTTGGGGCGTTTTCAGTAGACTTGGATTGCGAGGTGGACTAGCCGTTAAAAAATAGTTGCAATGTAGTCCACTGTTAAGTATAGTAGGAACTGTGAAAACGCAGAGCAACAGTCAACACGCGGAAGGATTGTCGGCTGAACCAGGAGATGTAGTCCATCTTGCCCGACTGGCACTCGCTGGCCGTCCGCAGGACGTTCAGACATATATTCGTCGTCTTGCCCGCCGGTATCAGAGTCAGCTTCCCGACCTAGCGTCTGAACTAAGCAAGTTGCTACAGGAATCTCCCACCCGCCAGTCGCCTCTTCGTAGAGAAGTTTCTGCGCCGGTGCCAGTTGATCTGGAATCGCGTCTTCAATTGCTTCGCATTGAAGATGTACCGACGATTGATGTCGAGCCCATATGGGAGCCGGGTGTGCGCCGAAACCTCGATCAGATTCTATCGGAGCGTCGGCAATTCGACGAACTGACCAAACAAGGGCTGTCACCAACCCGTTCCATCATATTCACCGGCCCGCCTGGAGTAGGGAAGACCCTGGCAGCTCGTTGGATTGCCCGCGAGCTACATCGCCCCCTATTGACGCTGGATCTCTCTGCCGTTATGAGCAGCTTTCTCGGGCGGACCGGTGCCAATGTTCGTCACGTTTTAGACTACGCGAAGAGCGTGGATGGCGTACTGCTGCTCGACGAACTCGATTCCATCGCGAAGCGCCGTGATGATGCTACCGATGTGGGTGAACTGAAACGGCTCGTAACGGTCCTGCTTCAGGAAATCGACGACTGGCCAGCGACAGGCCTGCTCATTGCTGCTACCAATCACGCAGGGCTTCTCGACCCTGCGGTGTGGCGGCGCTTTGAAATGCGGGTAGAGTTCCCGATGCCGAACGACGGTTCCGTGCGCCAAGCCATAGAAAGGTTCCTCGGGCAGAACAAAGCATCTGCGGCTTGGCACGAAGTGCTGGCTGTCACGCTACGCGGGCTCTCTTTCAGCGACATAGAACGAGAAGTCTTGTCCGCCCGACGCTCGGCTGTCACCCGCAGCACATCGCTCGAAGACGTTCTGAGCGGCGTGGTGCAAAGCCGGGTGGAGCCTCTGGCCCGCAAGGAACGCGGGCAGATTGCGATGTGGCTGACGGAGGCCGGCATTTCGCAGCGGCAGGTTCATGAGTTGACCGGTGTTAGTCGCGACACAATTCGCAAGAACACAAAACCAGGCAGCGAGGACAAAACAGACGAGGAGTGAGCAGATGGCAGAGCGCGGTAATTTTCTTATCGGATACGGGGAGCGGCTTGCATCGGATATAGCTGCGCCGCTGGGCGGCGCTCCGAAGCAGCATCCCTACACGTTTGCAGAATCCCGCAGGCGTCTGACCCCGAAGGTGAAAGCTGCAGTAAGAGAGTTGGAAGGTCTTCCGCGTGAACTCTGCCCTGGCAACCAGACCGTCGCCCTCGTAACTCTGCACCCTACTTACCTTGCCAAGTCCTACTATCCAGCAGAGTTGCTCAGAGCCTATGGGCTCGAGACCATAGGCAGTCGTGCGCGCGAAGTGGCACCGGAAAAGTGGACCAAGAAGAAGCCGCCAGCCTCGGCAGTTACCTCGGAGCTTTTCGTCGCCGGAACCCGTCCGCGTTTCCAGCATCTCGCTGACGAAATCGGTAGTCTGCGCGAGGCTTCAGCCGGGGCCGGTGATCTGATCAAGATTGAAGACTTCCGAATGCAGCCGACTGCCGAGAAGCTGAGGCCCTTCCGCTCGGACGATGACGAGCCTCTGATGGAGGTCGTTTTGCACGCTCAACCCGTCGCTGAAGATGCCTTTATCCTCTCTGGCTTCGAGGATTATCTTGATAGCCTGCACGTCAATGCCGATCTAGCGAAGCGGCGGTTTTTTGCCGAAGGACTCTGCTTTCTTTCGCTTCGTGTGCCACGCGATATTGCCCTTGACGTCGTTAAGTATTCATTCCTTCGCTTGGCGCGGGAGATGCCGCATCTCCGTCAGTTCCGCCCTGTATCGAGGGCCACTCCGGGTTTCTCACCCTTCGCTTGCCGGCTTCCGAAGCAGGATGCACTTGACCAGGAAATCCGGGTCGCGGTCTTCGACGGAGGTGTGAGAGCAGACGCCGGACTTGATCAATGGATCACCCGCAAGAAGACCAAGAACCTTGGCGACGCTGTGCCGGAGTTCCAGAATCATGGAACCGCGGTTACCTCGGCGCTGCTCTTCGGGCCGCTTCAGGACGGTGTGACGGCTGACCGCCCCTACGCGCACGTCGATCATTATCGCGTACTCGATGCGGACACGATGAAGGATGATCAGGGGGAACTGTTTAGTGTCCTCGAACGCATTCAGACCGTGCTCGAGTCGAGGCCGAAATACGATTTCATTAACCTCAGCTTGGGGCCGGACCTCCAGATAGAAGACAACGATGTACATGCTTGGACCGCAGTTCTGGATCAGCTATTCTCCGATGGATTGACCCTTCCCGCCATCGCCGTTGGAAACTCAGGTGAGTTGGACTGGGACTCGGGGAACGCCAGAATTCAAACTCCATCCGACTGCGTGAACGCGCTGTCCATAGGCAGTTGTGATCGCATTGGCTCGGGCTGGAAACGGGCCAAGTATAGCTCGATCGGTCCGGGCCGCAGCCCCGGCATCATGAAGCCCGATGGACTCGCCTTCGGAGGGTCGAGCCGCGAGCCTTACTGGGTCTTGAATGCGGAAAAGCCGGGAGCGGCCATGCCGATCACCGGAACCAGCTTCGCGACGCCCACAGCGCTGCGCACTGCGATTGGAGTCCGTGCGCATTTTGGAAAACTGCTCTCACCGCTCGCCATCAAGGCGTTGCTCCTGCACAACTGCGATGATGGCGGGCATGACAAGATCGAAGTGGGCTGGGGTCGCATACCAGCCGATGTCAACGCCATCGTTACCACCAATCAGTACGCAGCGCATATCGTCTATCAGGGAGAACTGCGGCCTGCCAGCTGGATTCGCATGCAGATTCCGATTCCCAGCGAGCCGATGTCCGGAATGGTGGCAATCACGGCTACTTTTTGCTTTGCCACTCAGACCGATCCGCAGGACCCGATCAATTACACGCGTAGCGGCTTGGAGGTTCGCTTCCGGCCGCATGACAAAAAGCGCACGAATCCCAATCAGCTGCACGCTGACACCAGCAAGTTCTTCCAGGCAAAAGATGTGTTTGTGGATGAGAGTTCGTTGCGAACTGATGCTCATCGGTGGGAAACAACGCTGCACAAGAGCCGCTCTATGCGTGCATCAGGTCTGCGTAACCCTGTCTTCGACGTGCACTACAACGCACGCGAAGGCGGACGGAATGCGAAGTCGGCCGACAAGATTCCGTATGCCTTGATCATTACCGTTGAATCGAAGTCTACGCGAAATCTCTATAACAAAATCCTGCAAAGGTACCCCACGATTCTTGAGGCACTAGCGCCGGTCGTCGAAATCCCCATCCGCACTTAACCGATCATTTCCTAGAGGACAACACCATGAGTGATGAGCACAAGCAGCAGAACGAAGAAGCGAAAGTAATCGAACTGGTCGAGGAGATCGTGATCCTTGAAGAACTCATCGACCTTGAACAATGGGCCAAAGCTGGCAGGAAGCCGCAACGCGCGAAACGATATCGAATTAGGATCGACAAAGAATACAAGGTAGTTGAGGTCGATTCGATGACCGGCAGGGAGATACTCGCCCTGGTCGGCAAAACCCCAGAGAAATACTTGCTCTCCCAAAAGCTTCACGGTGGAGTGGTCGAACCGATCAAACCCGACCAGGTTGTCGAGTTTCACCGTCACGCCATCGAACGTTTTCAAACTCTTGCACTTGACCCAACGGAAGGTTGATCAATCCATGCGGAGACAATTCCAACTCGGCGAGGAGGACGTGGAATGCTTGGCGGCGCGGGGACTCGACTGGGAGGCAATTGTCGAAGCCAGTTCGAAATGGGTCATCGTTCATGAGTATCCAGTGCCGGAAGGCTACAACCATCGCACGGCAGATGTTGCTCTGAGAATCCCACCATCGTATCCCGATGGTGACATTGACATGGTCTATTTTCTCCCCGGACTGGCACTCACCAGCGGCAGGGCAATTCGAGCCTTGACGCCGCTCGTGATTGACGAAAGAGAATATCAACAGTGGTCGCGTCACCGAACACCTGAAAATCCATGGCGGTCAGGTCTAGATAGTATCTGTACCCATTTACTTCAGGTAGATAGCTGGTTGGAAAGAGAACTCAAGGGATGACGGAGACCTTATAGATGCGAATCAAGCTCAGACTTTCTCAGAAAGATCACATCGCGCTCCGGGAGCATCTGCTTCCGGGCGACGGGCTTGAGGCTGTTGCAGTCGCATTGTGCGGGAGGCGACGGAGCCGGTCCAACCACTGCCTTACCGTCCGTTCCATTGTCATGATTCCATATGATGAGTGCAAGGAACGCACACCGGACCGCGTCACCTGGTCCTCTCTGCGGCTTGTTCCGCTGCTCGAAGAAGCTGCTCGGCGAGACCTCGCAATTCTGAAAATACACAGCCATCCTGGAGGATATCCACAGTTTTCTTCCGTCGATGACGAGTCGGACGCCGATCTGTTCAATTCCGTTTTTGGGTGGACCGATAGCGAGTTTCCCCACGCTAGCGCGGTGATGCTGCCTGACGGCCGGCTATTCGGGCGAGCGATTCTTCGTGATGGGGGTTTTCAGCCGCTCGATTCGATTCTGGTTCCAGGAGATGATATTCATTTCTGGACGTCGGAGTACGGTGGAGCGGCACCAGCGTTTGCGCAACGCCACGCTCAACTGTTCGGTTCGGGAACGACGCAACGTTTGCGAGAGATGGCAGTTGCAGTTGTAGGATGTTCGGGAACTGGTAGTCCGGTGATCGAGCAACTAGCGCGCCTGGGGGTTGGGCGGCTTGTGCTTGTAGATCCGGACCATATTGAAGAGAAGAACCTGAATCGAATCCTTAACGCACGGCGCGAGGACGCGTACCTCAAGCGCTCTAAAGTGGAGGTCCTGGCCCGCGCAATTGCTTCGATGGGTTTCGCCACCGAGGTAGATATTATTAAAGAGAATCTTGCAACACCGCGAGCGGTCAAGGCCGTCGCAGAATGCGACGTCGTATTTGGTTGTATGGATGGTGTGGAAGGCCGACACCTGCTGAACCGTCTCGCTGCATTTTATCTTTTACCCTATTTCGACGTCGGCGTGAGGCTCGTCTCCGATGGACGTGGTGGGATCGACGAGGCTTCGGGTGCCGTGCATTACGTCCGCCCAGATGGCTCTACGCTTCAAGACAGAAAGGTCTACAACGCGGAGCAACTAAAGGCGGCTGGACTCAAACGCACCGATCCCGAGGTCTATCGCGAACAAGTTAAAGTTGGATATATTCAGGGAGTCGAAGAAGATCGTCCTGCCGTTATCAGCATCAACATGCAAATGGCAAGCACAACCGTGAACGAATTCCTCGCGCGCCTACACCCGTATCGATACGACAACAACGGTGATTTTGCGGTTGTGAGGAGAAGCTTTATCCAGGGCACGGAGTATCATGAGTCAGAAGAAGCTCCTTCGGGAACTTTCTTTCGGCAACTCGGGAAGGCCGACGTGCGCCCGCTGCTCTCAATGCCGGAACTTAGCGAGCCTGAGGGTGTATTGTGATGCGGCTTTCATCACTGCTCACGGAAGTCTGGGACTTGGTCTCGCTCCCTGCCCGCTGGGTTCGGTCACGCTGGTTTCAGCCTAGGCCTGAATCCTTTCACTTTACTCGTGTCGATGAGATACCGGATCGCCTTACATCTTCGACCGTTTACCTATGCGGCGAAGGTGAGCATCTATGGGCGGCGGCTATGCTGTGTCCCTGCGGCTGCGGCGAAGTGATCCAACTCAATCTATTGAAACAGGCCCGTCCGTGCTGGAATGCCGTTGAGCACCCTGACGGAACGGTGAGCCTAGTGCCATCGGTCTGGCGTCAGAAAGGATGCCGAAGTCACTTCTTTATTCGAAATGGACGAGTGGATTGGTGCAGCTAGCGCTATTGGACTACCTCCTGTGGCCCGCTAAAGTAGAGGTTCGGTGCCCCAAATATTTTGCCTGCACACGGCCGATGTATAAATGTAGAAGAACACTTCGGCGTGTTGGGCGAGCGCAGGAGAGGCTTGGTAGTTTTGGAGTTCTGGGAATTCTGGTCAATCTTTGTACGCGATTTGTACGGAAGATCTGGCAATCGTGGCATTGCTTGAATTGCGGGCATTCTCAGAATCAGTAAGTTGAGTGTTTTCAACACTGATGTCGGGTTCGACTCCCGCCGCCTCCACCAACTTTTCAGAAGATAAACAAAACAATATAAACAAGTTAGTTCGATAGACGGGGCGGCTCGAAGCGTCCATCTTCGCCCTGCTTGCGCCTTGGTGTGCTCGTCCGGGACAGTTTTGGGTATAGTGCCGGATCGCGAGCACAACTCAGCAGGTACAGTGGCGACGATTATCCGCCAAGCTCCCAACATAGCTCGCGCCACAATCCGCCCATACCCACAATCCGCCCATACAAGGGGCGCAATTCTGACAGCAGGCGGCGGTCGGAAGATTGCGGATCATTGCTGCTATTGTGCGTCGTCTTCCGGCAAAAGGAAAGTCCTGCCGTTCCTGGCGCAGCGGAGCTATTTTTTCTGCGCTCTTCATAGCGAGCAAGCGCCTGCCGGCGTGTCATGGCCTGCCTCCGCCATGAAATTGGCGTCGCAACACCCTTCTTGACGCTCAGGCGCAAGTTCTGTATAAATCAAAATCATGATGATCTGTTGCCACTCCTGTCGAAACCTCCGCCTTTGTTGTCGCGGCGGAGCGGCATGGCACGGGGTGTGCGGGTGATCACGGGATGGCTCTTCTAAAAACCTGGATCTGGTTGTTGAAACTCACGCGCCGGCCGTCAAGGCGTGTGGGTTTTTTGTTTGCGCGAACGAAGCATAACATCTGGATCCGGCAGGTTTTCCGCAGAGATGCGGCCATTCGAATTTCGCAGATGCTTCTCTCGCCCGGCGACAGCCCTCCCGCCCCGACGCCAGTTCCCTGACCTAAGCCACAGTCTTTCCTCGAGATCGCGAGTTCTGCAGCGCAGGCAGCGCGCTCTTGGCCGACCGTACAGCCTTTCTTGCACTCCGCTTTGGCCGGCAAAGAGGAGTCCGCGAGTCAAAGCATTCCAGGAGTGATGAAGAAATGAAGCATCTTCGAATACTTGCTGCATTTGCCATGATCCTTACCATCAGCCTTGCGGCTGTGGCGCAGGCCACCAACCCGCCTGAAACCAGGAAAAGCACGCCGAAAAAGCACGCCGCCAAGGTGGCGAGAAAGAATGAAATCGCCGATCAGTTGCGCGCCTTGAAAGAAGCTATCGATCGGCAGCAGGCGGCGCAGGAGCTGTTGCAGCAGCAGTTGCAGCAGACGCAGTTGCAACTGCAACAGACGCAGGATCAGCTCAAGCAGACGCAGCAGACAGCGCAGCAGGCTGAGAGCAAGGCGGCGGCGGTGGACAGCGCCAGCCAGGCCGAGGCGCAGAAGGTGCAGAGCGATCTGAGCGACGTGCATACCACGTTGAACACCACCGTCGCGACGGCGCAGCAGGCCGAGACCAAGGCTACCGCGCTCGAGCATCCCGCGAGCATTGCCTACAAGGGAATACGCCTCACGCCGGGCGGCTTCTTCGATCTGACGCAGTACTACCGCTCCCATGCCACGCTCTCCGATCTGGCGACGCCCTTTCAGGTGATTCCTCTTGAAGCGCAGGTCAGCGGCGGTTACAACACGCATCTGAGCGAGTACGATATTTCGGCGCGCTCCTCGCGCCTCTCTCTGCGCGCCGACGCCGATGCGGGTTCGACCAAGCTGGCCGGCTTCTTCGAAATCGACTTCAACGGCGCGGCCTCCACCGCCAATCCCAACCAGACGACCAGTTATACGCCGCGCATACGGCAGGCGTGGGCGCGCTCCGCCTTCGCGAACGGCTGGTCCATCACCGGTGGACAACCGTGGAGTCTGATCACCTTGAACCGCAAGGGAACCGAGGCGGACAACTCCAGTCTGTGGATTCCCAACAGCATCGAGGCGCAGTACTCGGTCGGCTACGACTGGGGCCGTTTCGCCGAGCTGCGCGTCTCCAAGAAGCTGGACAATAACTTCTCACTGGCCGTGGCGCTGGCCAATCCCAGCTACCTGAACTCGGGCGCCAACGCGGCCGTCTCCGGTCTGGCGACCGCTGGCAACGGCCTCTATGGCAACAGCTTGGTCAGCACTTGCTCGACGACCCTCTCCACGACGACGCCGACGACGGCGACGACCACTTGCACCAACACGCCCACCTACTCCACCAATCTGGCGCCGGATGTGATCGTCAAGCTCGCCTATGACAACCCGCGTCTGGGCCACTACGAGATCAAGGCCCTGGGCCGCGCCTTCCGCGACCGCGTCGTCTCCACGGCGACTACGCCGGGGTGGAACAACACCGGCTGGGGCGACGGCATCGGCGGTGGCGCCGTCATTCCGCTGCTGCCCAAAAAGATCGACCTCATCGCGCAGGGACTCTACGGCAAGGGCATCAGCCGTTATCAGGACGGCGGCCAGTACGACTTTGTCGTGCGCTCAACCGATCATCAGTTGCAGGACATCAAGGCCTTCAGCGCGCTGGCCGGCTTTGAGACGCATCCCGCGCCCAAGGCCGAGTTCGATCTGCTCTTCGGCGACGAGTACTACTATCGCTCCACCTACCTGGCTGGCACGACAATCGCCGGCTATGGCGCGCAGACGGCAGTCAACTCCGGCTGCTATTACGAGACGGTGCCGACCGGGGTCAGCTCGACCTGCACGGGCAACAATCGCAACCTGTTGAACGGCAAGGCCATCGCCTACTATGACCTTTTCAAGGGCAGCTTCGGCATTCTGCGCTATGGCTTGGAGGGCGACTACATCGAGCGCTCGACGTGGTCCGGCGCCGGCGGCCTGGCGCCCAGGGGCAACGACAAAATCGGTTTCGCCACCGTTCGCTGGATTTTGCCGTAGGCGAGATCCAGACAGGGTGACAACTGCATCGGCGGCGGGCTGCGAGGCTCGCCGTCGATAGCATTTTCGGAATTGCTGTAGATGCGAAACCTCACACTCAAGTGGCTTTTTCCTTAACGGGGCCCCCACGGACAGGTCTTCGTCCGTGGGGTGGTTTGCGGGGTCCCCGGCGACAGGTCTTCGTCGCTGGGGTGGAAGTAAAAGCCACATTCAATGCACTCAAAAGGACTTGTGTTCATTCCGAAAAAGCTCTAGCCAACGCTCTCCCGCGTCAACGGATTTCTTTGCCGCGCAGGCTGATGTCTTCGAGGAATTGTCGCATTCCGCGAGGTTTTTCTTGCCCGCACTCAATAACGCTGCTAATATCGTGCATATGTCAGTGTCAGCCCGCATCGCCGTCGCCAGCAACAACAGCGCCTGTTGTTGTCTCTGTGCCTGCGCGCATGTGGGTTCAATGGAGTGTGTGACATTGCTCTTATAGGCAATTGATCCAGTCGATTTTCCTGAGCCCACGATCTTGAGATCGTGGGCTTTTTGTTTTTGCCGGAGAGTGTTTTTTCACCTGTCCGGAGAGTGTTTTTCAACCTGTAACGTCCACGCGGCCACAGGCCATGGCGCGGAAGGAGTCGCATTCATGAGTTTAGAGGGATCGAACAAAACCTTGCGGCGGTTTGTTGTAGGGCTCGCCGCCGTCTTCGTACTGGCGGTTATCGGCGTGGGCGCCTATCTGGTGCGCGGACACATTCTGGCGAATAAAATCACCACTTTGCGCGTCGGCTATCTGCCCGTGCCTGGACACGCCAAGTTCTTCGTCGCGAAGGAGGAGGGCTTCTTCAAGGACGAGGGGCTGGATGTGCAGCTGATTGAGTTCACCAATTCGGCCGACGGCCTGGCCGCTTTACGCGCCAATAAACTCGACCTTGGCGCCTTCGGCACCACGGCGCCTCTGGTGCATATCGCCAAGGGTGCGGACATCTCCATCATCGGCGGCGTGATGGGCGAGGACGCGGCGATCATCGCGCGGCCGGAAGACGCCGGAGCCATTCACAGTGTCGCCGATCTGAAGGGGAAAAAGGTGGCTACGGTGCGTCTGGCCACCGGTGACGCCGTATTTCGCGGCGCATTGAACGCCGCGGGCATCAACTGGAAAACGGATCTGCAGATATTCGAGCTGAAGAGCCCGACAGCCGTCCTCGAGGCCGTGAAATCCGGCCAGGTTTACGCCGGCGTCATCTGGGGACCGTACGATCTGCGCGCCGAGGAGCAGGGGCTCAAGGTCGTCATACGCAGTTGCACTCTGCAGCCGGGACACCCCTGCTGCCGCCTGACCGTGCATACCAAGGATGCGCAGGCACGCCGCGAGGTATGGGTTCATTTTGTGCGCGCCGAACTGCGCGCCGAAAAGTTCACCTACGAGAATCACCAGAAGACGATCGACGACATCGCCAAGTACCTCAAGCTCGATCGCGGTCTAATCGAACACGCCTATTACAGCGGCCATCTCGATCAGGCGTCCGATCCGAATCTGGCAGGCGTGCAACTGTTCTGGGACACGATGCTCAAGAGCGGCTTCATTGAATCGAAGGAGAACATCTCGACGCACGTGCGGCTGGACATCTACAAGCAGGCGCTCGACGAATTGGCGCAGCAGAATCCCAACGATCCGTTCTGGCAGAAGCGCGAGCAGATCTTCGCGCAGCGGGACTAGGCCTTTGACCGCGTAAATTTGTGCCTTCCCACCCTTGCGGCAAACCGGGGCCCCCAGCGACAGGTCTCCGTCGCTGGGGTGGAAGAACAAGTACGCCGCAAGGATGGGGCACCCACATGGGTACAACAACAAGCGGTCAAAGACCAGTAGATGATGCGGCAGCTTGTGCCGGCACTGCGGCGTCAGGTTGGCGATGCCGGCGAAGAAAGCGGGAAGCGATGAGCGTGGCAGAGGTCAACGAAGTTGAAGCGGCACAGGCGGGGCAGGGGCTTGAGGTAAGCTCAGTGAGCTTCGCCTATGATGGCGCGCCTGTGTTGCAGGAGGTCGATCTGCGCATCGCCCCCAGCGAGTTTGTATGCCTGCTGGGGCCCAGCGGCAGCGGCAAGAGCACGCTGCTGCGGCTGCTGGCCGGGCTCGAACTGCCGGACGCGGGTCTCATCAGCAGCAATGACGAGGCGATTCGCGGGCCATCTCTCGAACGCGGCGTCGTATTTCAGAACTACTCGCTCTTTCCATGGCTGACGCTGGCGCAGAACATTCAGCTGGCGTTGAAGAAGGCGCATCCGCAGAGCAGCGAGAGCTGGCGCCGGCAGCACATCGCCCGACACCTGCAGCGCGTCGGCCTAGCAGAGGTCGCCGATCAGCATCCGTCGCTGCTTTCAGGAGGCATGCAGCAGCGCGGCGCCATCGCGCGCATGCTGGCTCTCGGTTCGCCGATTCTTCTGATGGACGAGCCCTTCGGCGCTCTTGATCCAGTCAATCGCGCCAAGCTGCAGGATCTGGTTCTGGAGATCTGGGCGGCGACGCGCAAGACGGTTGTCTTTGTCACGCACGACGTCGAGGAGGCGCTTTACCTCGCCGACCGGGTGGTGATGCTGGGCTCTTCGCCGGGGCGGATCATACAGGAGATCACCGTTCCTTTTGCCCGTCCCCGTTCGAGGCGGCTGTTCAAATCGCATGAGTTTACGGAGCTTTGCGAGCGCATTGACGGGTATTTCCGCGAGGAAATGCTGCAGCGCATCGAGGCAGGCATCGAGGCGGGCATTGAAGTGTTGCCGGCCGGGAGGGCATGAATATGAGTGTGGCGGGAAGTCAATCGAATCTTGCCGGCGCATCCGCTCTGGAGGCGACGGTGTGCGGGGGCCCGGTGCTGGTGCGCCCGGCGGGCGGCCACGTGGGCGGCAGGACAACGTCGCCCAAGCCTGCGTGGCTGCGCGTGCAGGGCAGGGAAGGCGTATTGTTCATCGCCGGCGTCATCCTGCTCTGGCAACTGGTCAGCGCGGTGATCCCTTTCTCCGGCCACTATCTCTTTCCCAGTCCCGTGTTGACGGCGCGAACCCTCTGGGTGTCGCTGCCGGAACTGTTGGTGGGCACCGGCTACTCGTTTCTTATCCTGGCTCCGAGCCTGGCGCTGGCTATCACGCTCGGAGTTATCTGGGGCATGCTGGTGGGCACGGCGCCGGCATTGAACCGTATGTTCTCGCCCTTCGCCCGCTTTGTTTCGCCTGTACCGCCGACGATCTACATTCCTTATGCGATCGTCCTGTTGCCGACCTTTCGCAGCGCGGCGGGCTTTGTCGTCTTCATAGGCGTCTTCTGGCCGGTTTTTTTGAACACCTGCAGCGGCGCCGCGACGCTGCCCCGGCACTATCGCGATAACGCCCGCATTCTCGGCCTGCGGCGTGGCGAGTATCTGCGCCGCGTGGTCTTCCCCGCAACGCTGCCGCAGATCTTCGCCGGCATCAGCATAGGGCTGGTCTTCGCCTTCATCATGCTGACCGTGGCCGAACAGTTCGGCGCCAGCAATGGCATAGGGCGCTTTGTGCAGCTCTACGCCGATTATGCCGACTATCCGCGCATGGTCGCAGGCATTCTCTATACCGGCGTGGTGGTCTGGATTTCCATGGAAGTTTTGGAATGCATTAAAAAGCGCGCCCTATTTTGGTTGAAGTAAGGGAGATAGTTATGCCACAGAGTGAAAGCGAACTTTTCCGGGCGTTGTCTGAGTCCGTGGTCGAAATGGACGAGGATGCGTCGCGCAGCCTCTCCGAGGAGGCTGTGACGCGCGAGATCGACGCCTACACGGCGATCGAGCGAGGCCTGGTTGACGGCATGAACCGCGCCGGCGATCTCTTTGAGAGCGAAGAGTACTTCATCCCCGAGCTGCTGCTCTGCTCCGACGCCATGTACGCCGGCCTTGACGTGCTGCGTCCGCACCTCAAGGTGAAGGATGCCGCTCAGCGCAAGATCAAGATCGTCATCGGCGTCGTCGAAGGCGACACGCACGACATCGGCAAGAATCTGGTCAAGATCATGCTGGAAGCCTCGGGCTTTGCGGTCATCGATCTGGGCCGCGACATCGCGCCGCAGCGTTTTGTGGATGTGGCGCTGAGCGAGAACGCCGACGTCATTGCGCTGTCCACCCTGATGACCACGACGATGGACGCCATGGCCGAGATCATCGTCAAACTGCAGGAAGCCAAGGTGCGCGAACGCTTCAAGGTGATCGTCGGCGGCGGCCCCGTTTCGCCGGCCTTTGCCAAACGCATAAATGCCGACGGGTACGCCAACTCGGCGCCCAACGCGGTCAAGCTGGTTCGTGAACTGGTAGGGGCCGTGGCCTGATGGCGCGTGATGCGATGACGCCGAAGCAGCGCTTCGCAGCCTATGCCCGCGGCGAAGCCCTCGACCGTCTGCCCTGCGTGCCGATTGTCGGCAACACCGCGGCGCGCGTGCTCGGCGTCAAGGTCTCGGAGTTTCGCGGCAACGGCAAGCTGCTGGCCGCGGCGCAGGTCGCCGCCTATCGGCGCTTCGGCTACGACGTGATGCGCATCTTCACGGATCTATATACACAGGCCGAGGCGATGGGCGCGCGCGTGCATTATCCGGATGATGAGACCGCCTATCTGGCCGAGCCCGCGATCGATTCGGTGGAGAAGATCGACTCGCTCCAGCCGGCCGATCCGCGCAAGGCTGGCAACTTGCCGCATCATCTGGAGGCGATGGCTCGCGCCGTCGATGCCGTGGGCGACGAGGTGGCGGTCAACGGAGCGCTGACGGGGCCATTCACCACAGCTTCATTTCTCATTGGCGCCGACCGCCTGGCGCGCCTGATGCTGCGCAATCCGGAGGCTGTGCACAGGCTTTGCGAAGTGGCGCTGCAAAGTGCTCTGGCCTACGCCGAGGCGATTCTGGAGGTCGGCTGCGCGCCCAGCCTGACCGACGCCATGTGCTCGTCAACGGTGATCAGCGCCCGTCAGTTTCAGGAGTTCGGTCAGCCCTATCTGCGCCGCCTGGTGGAGTTTCTGCACGCGCGCGATCGCGCCGTCACGCTGCACATCTGCGGCAAGACACGGCCGATATGGAGCGCCATGTGCGACACCGGCGCCGATTGCCTGTCGATCGACAACGCCGCCGATCTGGCCGAAGCCAAGGCCAGCATCGGCGGCCGCGTGCGCCTGATGGGCAACATTCCGCCGGCCGAGGTGATGCTGCTCGGCACGCCGGAGCAGGTTCGCGCCGACGTCCGCCGCTGCGTTCGCCAGGCGCACGACAATCCCAAGGGGCTCATCGTCGCCACCGGCTGCAGCCTGCCGGTGGAGACGCCCTTTGCCAACATAGATGCCATGCTCGACGCCGTGCGCGAGATCGGCTGGCCGGTTAACGCCGCAGAACTGGTTGGCGCGGCAGAACTGGAGAATCCATGCAGAGCTTGAGTCCCAAGGATCGCCTGTTGCGCGTTCTGCGTAAGGAGCCGGTCGACCGTCCGCCCATCATCTGTACCGGCGGCATGATGAACTCGGCCATCGTGGAAATCATGCAGAGAACGGGCCACACCCTGCCTGAGGCGCACTTCGACGCGCAGCGCATGGCCGCGCTGGCGCAGGATGTGCAATCGTACACGGGCTTTGAAAACGCCGGCGTACCATTCTGCATGACGGTCGAAGCCGAACTGCTGGGCAGCGAGATCAACCACGGCACGCTGGCCTGCGAGCCGAAGATCGCGCGCGAAATATTTCCCACCGTGCAGGATGTGCGTTTTGCCGATGTCGATGTGCTCTCCCGCTCCGGCCGCATGAATGTCGTGGTCGACGCGGCGCGCAGCATCTCCTTGGCCAACGGCGATCTGCCCGTGGTCGCCAGCCTGACGGGGCCCATCAGCACGGCGGCCTCCATCGTCGATCCCATGAGTTTTTACCGGGCCCTGCGCAAGGATCCGGAGGGCGCGCATCGCGTTCTCGATTACGTCACGCGATTGCTTTCAGCCTTTGCCCGGCGTCTGCTGCAGAACGGAGCCACGGCGATAGCCGTCGGCGATCCTTCGGCGACAGGAGAGATTCTGGGCCCCGCGATGTTCGAGCGTTACGCCGTGCGCTACATCAACCAGCTCGCCGACGATGTGCACGCCCTCGGCTATCCGCTCATCCTGCACATCTGCGGCGACATGAAGCGCGTCGCGCATCTGCTGCCTTTGCTGCGCGTTGATGCTCTGAGCACCGACGCCATGGTCAATCTTCCGGCTCTCAAAAAGGAGTTTCCGCAACTGACTACCATGGGCAATCTGAGCACCTACGCTTTGCAGTGGAACGAGCCGGAGAAGATACATGCGGCGACGCTCAACCTTGTGGCCAGCGGCATCGACATCATCTCTCCGGCCTGCGGGCTGAGCACCTCGACGACGCTGCGGAACATTCGCGCCATGACCAGCGCAGTTACGGAAGAGGGCAAGTGACGATGGTCAAGGTTTACTTTCTGCCGCAAAAGATTGCGGTTTCAGTGGCGCCGGGCACTCTGCTGCTCGATGCCGCGCGTTTGGCGGGCATCAGTGTGGATACGCCCTGCGATGGCGCCGGCAGTTGCGGCAAATGCAAGGCGCGCGTCAGCGGCGAGGGCATCCGCCCGGTGCGCAGTGAACATCAGGATTCGCTGACGCAGGAGGAGATTGACTCGGGCTGGGTGCTGGCCTGCCAGACCTCGGTGCTCGGCGATGTCGAGGTTGAGCTGGCCGCGGCCGATGACCATGGCTTGCAGATTCTCAGCGCGGGCGGGGCGCTGTTTGTGGCGATCGATCCCTGGATCGGCAAACGCTACGATGCCTTCGCCGATCGCACGCTTCTTCTGGCCGGAGGCGAAGAACTGTCGTTCGAGGCGGGCGACACGACGCGGGAACTTTACGGCGTCGCCATCGACATCGGCACCACCACGCTGGTCTCCAGCCTTCTCGATCTGCAGGCCGGTACAGAGCTGGGCGTTACTTCGAGCCTGAACCCGCAGGCGCTTTATGCGCAGGATGTCCTCTCGCGCATCAAGATAGGATCGCAGCCGGAGGGCTTGCAGAAGCTGCACGACGGATTGATCGACGAGATCAACCGCCAGATCGCATCGCTGGCCGCGCAGGTTGGGGTCAATGCCGGGAGCATCTACGAGGTGGTTTTCAGCGGCAACACGACGATGCTGCATCTGGCCGCCGGCGTCAACCCTTCCTCGCTCGGCAAGTTTCCCTATACGCTGGCGCTCGAGGGCGGCGGCCATCTGGCGGCGCAGGCGGTCGGGCTGAGGATTGCGCCGCAAGCTCTCGTCTATCTGCCGCCGATCATCTCCGCCTACGTCGGGCCGGACATCACCTCCGGAATTTTTGCCACGCGCCTGGCCGAGCGGGACGGCATCACGCTGTTTGTCGACATCGGCACGAATGGCGAGATGGCCCTGGCCGTCGATGGCAAGCTGACGGCAACCTCTACGGCCGCCGGTCCTGCCTTCGAGGGCATGAACATCGCCTGCGGTATGCGCGCCAGCCGTGGCGCCGTCGAACTCGTCTCGCTGGGCGAAGATGGCGTGCGCGTGCAGACCATCGCAGGGGCCGAGGCCGTGGGCATATGTGGCAGCGGACTGCTGGATGTCGTCGCCGAGCTGGCCGCGAAGAGCGGCCTCGACCGTAACGGGCGTTTTCAGCACAAGGCGGCCCTCACGCAGCCGTGGAGCGAGTGCTGGGAGATGCTGGATGGCAAGCCCATCTTCCGCATCGCCGGGCCGGTCTATCTGACGCAGAAGGATGTGCGGCAGGTGCAGCTCGCCAAGGGCGCCATACGCGCCGGCGTGGAACTGCTGCTGAAGGCCAATAACGTCTCGGCGGCGCAGGTGGATCGCGTGCTGATTGCCGGATCTTTTGGCTTTCATCTGCGCACGCAGAGCCTGGTCAATCTCGGCCTGCTGCCGCCCGAGTTCGCCGACCGGGTGGAGTTCGTCGGCAACACGTCGCAGAGCGGCGCGCAGGCGTTTTTGTTGAATCGCGGCGCGCGTGAGGCGATGCAAAGCCTGGTCGCGCGCATCGAGGTCGTCGAGCTGGCCAACGATGCGGGTTTCGAGCGTTCGTTTGTGCAGGCTCTGCAATTTTAGAAAGGGAATCATGCCCAAGAAGTTGAAGGCGGGTTGTGCGGAGTGTGGCTTGATGAGCTGCTACCGCCGAGAGAAAGACTTTCCGCCCTTTTGTTTGACGCAGAACGGCGATGCCAAGGAGCTGGCCGAAGCCGTGGCTCTCTACAGCGGCGACGGCGAGGATGGTCGCGTGGCGCGCGCCGCCGCCGAAGTGGAGGGAACCTACTACGGAAAGCTGACGCGCGTCGAGGAAATCATTGCCTTCGCCAATCGCATCGGCGCCCGGCGGATCGGCATAGCCACCTGCATTGGTTTAATGGAAGAGTCGCGGCTCTTCGGCAAAATTCTCAAGCTGCACAAACTCGACTTCTTCACAGCCATCTGCAAGGTTGGCTCCGTCGACAAGACCGAGATAGGACTGCCGGAAAAGATGAAGGTCGCGCCGGGCCGCCATGAGTCGATCTGCAACCCCATCCTGCAGGCGCGGATTCTCAACGCCGAGAAGACGGATCTCAACGTGATCGTCGGCCTTTGTGTGGGGCACGATTCGCTCTTCATCAAGCACTCGCGGGCTTTGGTGACAACGCTGATCACCAAGGATCGCGTTCTCGCGCACAATCCGGCAGGGGCGCTTTACACGTCGGGTTTTTATTATCAGCGATTGCTGTCTCCGCAAGGAAAGCTATAGAGCATTTTCGGAATGAATACAAGTCCTTTTGAGTGCGTAGAATGTGGCTTCTACTTACGAAAATAGCCACTTGAGTGCGAGGTTTCGCATCTACAGCAACTCCGAAAATGTTATAGCCGCAACCGCGCCGAGGGTTTGACGGCGGCAAGAAAGCGGCCAGGGAAAAGAGGCTTAATGACGACGCACAAGGAAATCATCGCGAAAACAATACGCCTGGAGAAGACGCCGCGGCTGCCGGTTTCATTGCTCTCCGGCGGCACGTGGGCGCTCACCAGCAGCGGGCTGACCATGGAGCAGGCGCTCCAGGAAAATCCGCAGCGCCTGGCCGGCGTCATTGCGGAGACCAACGAAATCGTTGACTGCGACATCGTGTGGCCGGGATCGGGCTATCACAATCTGGCGATACGCGGCGCCGGCGGCGAGATCAAATTTCGCGTCAAGGGCACGCCGGATGTGATGTCGCCTCTGTTCGACGACGCCGCTCACATTGATTATTCGGCGGTCGAACGCGTCAAGGAGGATCCTGGCATAAAGGTTCTGGTGGAGACGGCGCGCATTCTTTCGCAATCGATTGGCGTCGAGACGGTGGTCGGCACCAGCCAGTGGGCGCCTTTCACACTCGGAGGCCTGGCCTTTGGCGTAGAAAAGCTGATGCGGGCTACGTACAAGGACAAAGCCGCCGTGCATGCCGTCCTCGACTTCGCGGCGGAGCTTTGCTTCGCCTATCTTGAGCCATTCATCGACGCCGGAGTCTCTATCATTTCTCTGGCCGATCCGACCTCCTCCGGCGATCTGATCTCGCGAGAGCAGTTCATCGAGTTCTCGCTGCCGTATCTCAAGAAAGTGGGCGCGCGCGTCAAGGCGCGCGGCGTCTGGCTGACGGTGCACATCTGCGGCAAGACGACGAATCGCCTCGACCAGATTCCTCTGGCTGGCGCCGACATCATGTCCGTCGATTACAAAGTCGATCTCGCCGAGGTGCGGCGCATCCTCGGCGGACGCATAGCCTTCGCAGGCAATATGAATCCGGTCGCCGTCATGTTGAAGGAGACGCCCGCGGGCGTGGCCGCCGCCTGCCGCGCGTCGATTTCCGCGGCAGGTGCGGAGCCCGGATACATTCTTATGCCGGGCTGCGACATTCCGCCCAGAACGCCCATTGAAAACGTCAAGGCGATGGTCAACACAGCCCGCGAATTCTCATTTGCACAGGAGCAACTTCATGAGTAAAAAAACGGTTTTACCAGTGTCGCCGAAGCTGCGCGGCAAGGGAACAGTCTGTATACAAGGCGGTTATACGCCCAAGGTCGGAGAGCCGAGAGTTCTTCCCATCTTCCAATCGACGACCTACAAGTACGAGGATCTCGATCAGGTCGAGCGCCTCTTCGCGCTAAAGGAGTCCGGCTACAAATACACGCGCACGGGCAATCCTACGGTGGCGGCCTTCGAGCAGAAGATCACCGAGCTG
>Ga0224559_1000029_pt1 | contig 73700 bp, 65 predicted proteins | sample 714S33034metaG_FD_180676 | JGI IMG/M metagenome (GOLD analysis project Ga0224559, IMG submission 180676) | Peat soil microbial communities from Stordalen Mire, Sweden - 717 S3 30-34 | ecosystem: Environmental > Terrestrial > Soil > Wetlands > Peat | place: Sweden: Norrbotten County, Stordalen... | reverse complement strand
CGCGTTGCTGATGTCCATATCGAGTCTGGCTGGGTTCCGGCTCATACCCGCGTGGATGAATTGGAGGCTGCAATACGTGCTGTATGCGAGCCAATCTTTGACCGGCCTTTGCGCGAAGTTTCATTCGGGCGCGTTTTGTTACGCTTGTTTCAAACGTCCCGCCGCTTTGGTGTTGAGGTTCAACCGCAGCTTGTGCTATTACAAAAGACGATGCTCAATATTGAAGGCTTGGGTTTGCAATTGGATCCTGAGCTTGATCTTTGGAAGACCGCTAAACCCTGGTTAGAACGCTGGATGAATGAGCAAGTTGGTTGGCGCGGTTTTATCAAGTCGTTTAAAGCGGAGGCGCCACTTTATGCCGCACTACTTCCGCAAATTCCCCGCTTGTTGCACCAACATTTGATTGAAGATCCTAGTGCAAAAAATCAGGCTGCCTTGCTGGAACTCGCTTTCCTGCAGGAAAAACAGAATTACTGGCTAAAATTAATCGCTATTTCTGCAATTATTTCAACACTTTGGTTTGTTCTTAATTATTGAACCTCACAATTTAATTTTCGAAAAATCCGCTTTTTATCAATTCAAGTGTCAGCGCCTTATAGTCCGCAGCACCCGGAGTATTCGGAGCAAAGGCGAAAATATCCAATCCATGCATCGGGCTTGCCGCTAAAGCCACGTTTTCCCCAATTCGGGTACTACATACTTGTGAACCGTAGCGCTCTCTTAATTTATCGAAGATGTCATATGAGAGTTTACGACGAGAATCGAATCGAGTAACAACGATACGTCTTTCAAATTTGCGCTGAAGTTTTTTTTCCAGCACATTCAGAGCCGCATCCAGCCGATGAACGCCCTGTTGCGAGAGGAAGTCTGCCGATACTGGAATTAGCACTCTATCCGCGGCCAGTAATGCATTGAGGGTAAGCACGCCCAGCATAGGACAGCAGTCTATTAATATCGGTGCCCCCGTCAGTGCCAATTCTTCGCTGAGTCCTTGCTTCAGCAATTTAGCAGCGTTTGGATCCTTGCCGTACATTACATCGATTTTTGAAAGCTCTATGGACGACGGGATTATTTGCCAGCCTGCAGGAGTATCGTGAAGCAGGTTGGCAAGTGGCTTTTTCTCATTGAAAAATGATGCCATATTTCGTTCTTGTGAGCGCGCATCTTTTAATCCGGACGCAATACTGAGTGACCCCTGAGGATCCATGTCGAGGGCGATCGGCTGCTGACGTGATATTGCCAGTCCAGCTGCAATATTCAAGGTAGAAGTAGTTTTTCCTACGCCACCTTTTTGATTAAAAACGGCGATGACCGCCATGCGATATTCTCCACGTTGTGAGAACGATGCTGAATTAGCCTAATTTATGAATCGTTATTTGGCTACTACTCTACTGTCACTGATTTCGCCAGATTACGTGGCTTGTCAACATCGGTTCCCTTTTGCAATGCTACATAATATGCCAGTAATTGCAGTGGGATCGTGTGCAGAATAGGGCTTAGAAATCCCGCGTGTTCGGGCATTTGCATCACATGCACGCCCTCGCTTGAATGAATTCTTGTTTTGGCATCGGCGAAAACGTACAACTCGCCGCCTCTTGCGCGCACTTCTTGCAAATTTGATTTCAGTTTTTCCAGCAAGGTGTCATTCGGCGCTACCGCAACGACTGGCATATCCTTGTCAACTAAGGCCAAAGGCCCGTGTTTTAGTTCTCCCGCAGGGTAGGCTTCCGCATGAATATATGATATTTCTTTTAGCTTTAGAGCGCCTTCCAGCGCTATCGGGTAGTGCAGGCCGCGCCCCAGAAAGAGTGCATGTTGTTTATCTGCAAATTGTATTGCCAGCTCGGCAATCTCCGGCTCCAATTTCAATACAGCCAGCACCGCGCTGGGAAGATGGCGCAACTCATGCAAATGTTGCTGCTCTTGTTTTGGGCTGACTTTGCCGCGTTGTTTGGCGAGCACGAGTGTTAATAAAAAGAGCGCGGCTAACTGCGTGGTGAACGCTTTGGTTGATGCCACTCCAATTTCAGGACCTGCTCTGGTTAGGAAACGCAATTTAGATTGGCGGATAATTGCGCTCTCCGGCACATTGCAGATTGCCAAGGTGTGCTGGTGTCCTATGCTTTTTGCGTGGTTTAGCGCGGCAAGCGTATCTGCTGTTTCGCCCGATTGCGAGATTGTTACAACTAACGTTTTGGGGTTTGCAACGCTGACCCTATACCGATATTCGCTGGCGATCTCGACGACGCACGGAATGCCCGCTACTTCCTCCAACCAGTAACGCGCTACCATTCCTGCATGGTGACTCGTTCCGCACGCCAGAATCAAAATGCTTTCTATTTGTGCAAAAGCATTTGCTGCTTCTGCACCAAACAATCCTGGTATCAATGTTTGGCTATTGCATACCGACTCCAATGTATCTGCCAGTGCTTGTGGTTGTTCATGGATTTCTTTTTGCATATAGTGCTGATATTCACCCAGCTCTACACTTGCATTGTTTAGTTCGCTGATGTTAACCGGGCGCGAAATCTCGGCTCCTTTGGCATCGAATATTCTGTAATTTGCCTGCTTCAACTCAACTACATCACCTTCCTCCAGATATACAACTTTTTGAGTAACCTGTAACAGCGCCGACATGTCCGATGCGACGAAGTGCTCACCCTCCCCCACGCCCAACAGTAGCGGGCTACCTTTGCGAGCGCCTATCAATTGTTCCGGATTATCTGCCGCTACAACTCCGATGGCGTAAGCCCCAATTAATTGGGCTAATGCTGCCTGTGTTGCCGATAGTAATGTTTTTCCTTTTGAGTAATACGAGTGAATCAGGTGCGCGATGACTTCAGTATCTGTATCAGAGGTAAACTCATATCCCTGAGTCGTGAGTTGCGAGCGCAATTCTTCGTAATTTTCGATGATGCCGTTGTGAACAACAGCAATTAATTCCCGGCTCATGTGTGGGTGCGCGTTTCTTTCGCTTGGAACGCCATGCGTTGCCCAGCGCGTGTGGGCAATCCCGGTATGTCCTTCAGTATTTCTGCTTTTCTCTTCTAATTCTGCAACGCGTCCGGTGCTTCTTACTCGTTCCAGTTCGTTATTTTTTACAACAACTAATCCCGCAGAATCATAGCCACGGTACTCCAGTCGCAGCAGTCCTTGTATTAGTATCGGAACAACATTACGTTGTGCTACAGCGCCTACAATTCCACACATAGTCTATTTCCGTTAATTGATTATTTAATTTTTTTAGCCGGCCGTTGCCAATCTGTCACACTGATCTGCTTTGCTCGTGACAGTGTCAGTCCGCCCGCTGGCGTATTCACGGTTATCGTTGAACCTGCCCCGATTGTTGCGCCGCGCCCAACGGTAACCGGAGCAACAAGTTGTGTATCTGATCCGATGAATGCGTCATCTTCTATTATCGTGTGAAATTTATTGGCTCCGTCATAGTTGCAAGTTATGGTTCCTGCGCCAATATTAACCCGACTGCCTATACTTGCGTCACCTATATAGCTTAGGTGATTTGCCTTGCTGTTATCGGCAATCTCACTATTTTTGATTTCTACAAAATTACCGATATGTACATCGTTCTTTAATTTACTTCCCGGACGAATCCGTGCATAGGGCCCGATATGGCAGTATTGTCCAATTTCTGCTTCATCAATATGACTAAAGGGTGCGATGTTTGTATTCGCCTCCACGCTAGAGTTTTTTATTATGCTGTAAGCGCCTACTTTTACTCCTTGCCCCAGATTTACTGTTCCCTCAAAAATACATCCCACATCAATTTCAACATCCCGATCACAATTCAAATGACCGCGGATATCCACGCGAGCCGGGTCGGCCAATGTTACACCCTGTTTTAATAATAGATTTGCCTGTTCTTTTTGCCACACACGTTCCAGCTCAGCTTGTTGTAGTTTGCTGTTGATACCCATTACTTCCCATTCATTCGCAGGATGTACTGTGCTAATCTTTATCCCTTGATCTACCGCCATAGCAACAATGTCAGTTAGGTAGTACTCACGTTGCGCATTTTCATTCCGCAAATTTTTCAACCATTCTCGCAAGTGCTTCGTTGGTGCCGCCAAAATGCCCGTATTAATTTCTTTAACTTTTCGTTGTTCAGGTGATGCATCTTTTTCTTCCACGATTTTTATTACTTGTCCTTGCTCATTTCTTATAATTCGTCCGTAACCTTGTGGGTTGTCCAGATTCAAGGTAAGCAAATTAAGAGAGTTTTTATCCGTTATTAATGTTTTTAATGTTTCCTGCTGAATCAGCGGGACATCACCGTATAGAACTAAACTTTCTCCTTCATCGTCAAGTTTCGATAACGCTTGTTGTACAGCGTGGCCTGTCCCAAGCTGCGGCTCTTGCAATACAAATATTGCTGCTTGTTGTGTTAGCGACTTTGGAACAAGCTCTCCGCCATATCCATAAACCACGATAGTTTTGGATGGCTTTAACTTTGTAGCCGTATCAACAACATGCTGCAGCATTGTTTTACCTGCAATGCTATGAAGCACTTTGGGCTTATCCGAATACATTCTGGTACCTTTGCCGGCAGCAAGAATTACAATATTTAGATTAGCCATTCTTTTCATCTCTTCATAAAGGCGTTAAGTATAAACAAAAAAAACGGCTTTTGCCGTTTTCCTTGTCTTGCTTAGTCGTACATTGTTGCGGTTTAGTGTGTTGAGTTTTTTCTCATTCTGGAAATCGCTTGCAACTGTGCGATTGCTTCGGATAGCTCAACCTGCGCAACCGCATAATCAATTTCTGAAGAACGATTTTTCATCGCTTCTTCAGCGGAGTGCTTTGCTTCCAATGCTCTTGCCTCATCCAGGTCTACTCCTCGAATCGCTGTATCGGCCAGGATTGTTACTATACTTGGCTGTACTTCCAACATCCCGCCGGAGACATAAATCAATGTTTCCTCGGTTTGATTTGGCAATTTTAGACGCACTGAGCCTGGCTTGATTCTGGTCAGCAACGGCGCGTGGCGAGGATATATCCCCAATTCGCCACCCTCACCCGGAACAATGACCACCTCAGCCAAGCCGGAAAAAATTGCGGCTTCGGCACTTACCACATCGACATGAACCGTCATGGTCATAATATTTACCCTTTATTGCAGTGTCTTGGCTTTTTCGATTGCTTCTTCTATACCGCCAACCATGTAAAAAGCTTGTTCTGGTAAATGATCGTACTCACCTTCAACAATCGCTTTGAACCCCTTGATTGTGTCTTTCAGTGAAACATACTTACCTGGCGCGCCAGTAAATTGTTCTGCAACATGGAAGGGTTGAGACAAGAAACGCTGAATTTTACGGGCGCGAGCGACTGCCAATTTATCTTCGGGGGAAAGCTCATCCATACCCAAAATTGCAATAATGTCGCGTAATTCTTTATAGCGTTGCAGCGTTTGTTGTACTCTGCGAGCCACCGTGTAATGTTCTTCACCAACAACCAACGGGTCTAGTTGGCGTGATGTTGAATCAAGTGGATCAACTGCTGGATAAATACCCAGAGAGGCAATATCACGTGACAACACAACTGTAGAATCAAGGTGCAAGAATGTCGTCGCAGGCGATGGGTCGGTCAAGTCATCCGCAGGAACATAAACGGCCTGGATGGAAGTAATCGAGCCAACCTTGGTAGAAGTAATGCGTTCTTGCAGGCGACCCATTTCTTCGGCCAGCGTTGGTTGGTAACCCACCGCGGAAGGCATACGACCCAGCAGAGCTGACACTTCAGTTCCAGCCAATGTATAGCGATAAATATTGTCTACGAAGAAAAGGATATCACGGCCTTCATCACGGAATTTTTCAGCCATTGTCAAACCGGAAAGAGCTACACGCAAGCGGTTACCGGGCGGTTCATTCATTTGACCGAACACCATGGCTACTTTTGACTTTGTAAAGTCCTCTTTATCGATAACCCCGGCATCTGTCATTTCATGGTAGAAGTCGTTACCTTCGCGAGTACGCTCACCCACACCGGCAAACACTGACAATCCCGCGTGTTGTTTAGCAATGTTATTTATCAGCTCCAGCATGTTAACTGTCTTGCCTACGCCCGCACCACCGAACAAGCCAACTTTGCCGCCTTTGGCAAACGGACACACTAAGTCAATAACCTTAATGCCGGTTTCCAACAAGTCTACCGAAGGAGAAAGTTCATCAAATTTTGGCGCTCTTTGGTGAATTTCGCGTTTTTCCGTGCATTGAATTTCTCCAACATCATCAATCGGACGTCCGAGCACGTCCATAATGCGACCCAGAGTTCCTGTACCAACTGGCACCTTGATTGCACTACCCGTTGCATTCACGGCCATACCACGGCGCAAGCCATCTGAAGATCCCATGGCAATAGTACGCACCACGCCATCGCCCAATTGCTGTTCAACTTCAAAGGTTAGGCCAGTTTCAACCGTTGAATTGCTGGCTTCCGCTAATGTCAAGGCTTCGTACACCTTGGGCATTTTGTCGCGCGGAAATTCGATGTCAACCACCGCACCAATACACTGAACAATCTTTCCTTGACTCATTTTAAGATTCCCCGTCTAAATTTAATCTGAATATTTTCCTGCGCGACAATTAACTAATCGCCGCTGCGCCACCAACGATTTCGGAAATTTCCTTAGTAATCGCCGCTTGACGCGCTTTGTTGTAAACCAATTTAAGTTCGCTGATAACGCTTTTAGCATTATCGGAAGCGGCTTTCATTGCCACCATTCGTGAACTCTGCTCTGAAGCCATATTTTCGACAACGGCCTGATAAACCAAAGACTCGATGTAGCGAAGTAAGAGTTCGTCAATCACCTTCTTGGCATCCGGCTCGTAGATATAATCCCAGCTCCCGTCCGCCGCACCCAGTTGCTCTCCTGCCAACGGCAAAAGTTGCTCGACTCGGGGTTCCTGCTTCATCGTATTGACGAAGTGGTTATAGCTTAAGTAGATTGCATCAATTTCACCTGCAACGTACGCGTCCAGCATAACTTTTACTGCGCCGATCAGTTTTTCCACGTGCGGTGTATCGCCCAAGCCAATCAGATGTGACTTAACCTTCGCACCGATTCGATTCATAAAGCCAAAGCCTTTGTTGCCAATCGGGCAAACGGTCAAACCTTTGCCTTCGGCTTCCCACGTTTTCATTTCGTGAACTGCCAAGCGTAGTAAGTTTGTATTCAAGCCCCCGCAAAGACCTTTGTCCGAAGTGACAACAATCAATCCCACATTCTTGATGCCTTCGCGTTTCACCAGAAATGCGTGTCTATACTCTGGATTTGCCCGCGACAAATGTGCTGCAACGTTGCGAATCTTTTCTGTGTATGGGCGAGCAGCGCGCATACGTTCCTGCGCTCTGCGCATTTTTGCTGCGGCTACCATTTCCATAGCACGAGTGATCTTTCGCGTATTTTCTACGCTTTTGATCTTGGTGCGAATTTCTTTACTGCCGGCCATAACTTACCTCGCCTTAGTAGACTGCACTTGCCTTGAACGCTTCAATCGCCGCAACCAATAGTTTTTCATTGTCCGCAGACAGGTCTTTGCTTGACTCTATCGCATCCAACAGCGTTTTCTCTTTAGACGCCAAGTGTGCGTGCAAACCAGCCTCAAATGCCAGCACCTTCACTACAGGTACATCGTCGAAATAGCCCTTGTTTACGGCAAAGAGTGAAGCTGCCATTTTGGATATTGACAATGGTGCGTACTGTAACTGTTTCATTAGTTCGGTAACAATTTTGCCGCGTTCCAACTGCTTGCGTGTTGCCTCATCCAAATCAGACGCAAATTGAGCAAACGCCGCCAACTCACGATATTGAGCCAAAGCCAAGCGAATACCGCCACCCAATTTCTTGATTACTTTGGTCTGTGCCGAGCCGCCTACGCGCGAAACCGAAATACCAGCATTAATCGCCGGGCGAATACCTGCGTTGAACAAGTCCGTTTCCAAGAAAATCTGACCGTCAGTAATCGAGATCACGTTGGTTGGAACGAATGCTGACACGTCCCCCGCTTGGGTCTCAATAATTGGCAATGCGGTTAGAGATCCCGTTTTACCCTTGACCGCGCCATTAGTAAATTTTTCCACATATTCTGCGTTTACACGCGCGGCGCGCTCCAACAAACGCGAGTGCAAATAGAACACGTCACCCGGGTAAGCTTCGCGACCGGGAGGACGGCGCAGCAACAAGGAAATTTGACGATATGCCCAAGCCTGCTTGGTCAAGTCGTCGTACACAATCAGTGCATCTTCGCCGCGATCCCGGAAATACTCACCCATTGTACAGCCGGAGTAAGGTGCCAAAAATTGCATGGCTGCTGAATCAGAGGCGGTCGCCGCGACAACAATGGTGTATTCCATTGCGCCGTGCTCTTCCAGTTTGCGCACAACGTTTGCAACTGTAGATGCTTTTTGTCCGATCGCGACATAAATACAGGTCATGTTTTGACCTTTTTGATTAATGATCGCGTCAACAGCGACTGCAGTTTTGCCTGTTTGGCGGTCACCAATAATCAGTTCGCGCTGACCGCGACCAACTGGAACCATTGAGTCAATAGACTTCAACCCGGTTTGAACTGGCTGGTCAACTGATTTTCGCGCAATTACGCCCGGCGCAGTTTTTTCAATTTTGTCGGTCAGTTTGGCATTGATTGGGCCTTTGCCATCTATTGGCTGGCCCAACGCATTGACTACGCGACCACGTAACTCGGGACCAACGGGCACCTCCAAAATGCGACCCGTGCATTTGACGGTATCGCCTTCAGTGATGTGCTCGTATTCTCCAAGTACCACAGAACCGACGGAGTCTCGTTCCAAATTCAGCGCCAAACCGAATGTATTGCCCGGGAATTCCAACATCTCGCCCTGCATAACATCGGACAAGCCATGTATACGAACAATACCATCGGTAACGCTAACCACTGTACCTTCAGTGCGCGCCTGTGTCAGTGCTTCGAAGTTCTCGATACGACTGCGAATCAAATTACTAATTTCGGAAGGGTTAAGCTTCATCTGGATTTCCTCATTCTTGATAATTCTTTCATCAGGCTAGGGCGACAGCCATTTCGCCAAGGCGAGTACGTGCGGAACCGTCTATCACTTTATCTCCGGCACGAATCACCACGCCACCCAGCAAATCTTTTTTAACATTGCATGTCAGTTTGACTTCTCGTCCCATGCGTTTTTTCATTGCGCCGACAATCTTTTCCTGTTGCGCGGACGATAACTCAAATGCCGAGTCCACCACTACATTAATTGACTTTTCCGCCTCGGCTTTTAACGATTCAAAAGTTGCCGCTATTTCCGGCAGCACTGATAAACGCTGGTTTTCTGTCAACACATGCACAAAATTACGTTGCTGAATATTTGCCGTTGCGTCCAACGAAGCATCCATTAGTCCAAATAGCTGGTCTTTGGTGACTTTCGGATTGCTAATGACTGAATTCACTTCTGCTTGACTGACAAATTCAGCCAGCCCAATTAACAACTCGGACCAGGCTTTCAGCGCACTCAGCTTTTGAGCTTCATCAAACGCCGCTTGAGCATAGGGACGTGCGATAGTTATGGCTTCAGACATGGTAATCAGATTTCCGCAACAAGTTTGTCGAGCAAGTCGTTATGCGCCTTGGCATCAATTTCACGGCCAAGTATCTTGCTGGCACCTTCCAGCGCAATTGCTGAAACTTGTGTACGAAGATGTTCTTTGGCTCTAAATACTTCTTGATCGATTTCAGCCTTGGCGCCCGCAACAATACGACCACCTTCAACTTTAGCTTGTGTCTTGGCTTCTTCTACTATCTCACTAGCTCGCTTTTCACTGTTGGCGACGATGTCGCCAGCCTTTTCTTTGGCTTCACGCAGAATTTCTGCTGAACGTTTGGCTGCCAACTCCAGATCGTGTTTCGCGCGTTCTGCCTCTGCCAGTCCGTCGGCAATTTGCTTTTTACGAGCGTCCAGCGCACCCACGATAGGCGTCCAAACAAACTTCATACAGAACCATACGAATAGCGCGAACATGATGGTCTGAGCGAGAAGAGTTGCATTGATATTCATGCAAGCTTCCTTTCTAAGTTATGCGTTGTCGGCATTGAATAATTAATAATTAGTGTGCCACCGCAAACAAAACATACATCGCGATACCAACAGCGATCATAGGAACCGCATCAACGAGACCCATTACCACGAAAAATTGCGTACGCAACATCGGAATCAATTCCGGTTGGCGAGCGGCGCCCTCCAAGAAGCGACCTCCCAAAATACCGATACCAATTGCTGCACCTAGTGCGCCCAAACCCATCATCAGTGCGCCAGCGATATACAGCAGTGCATTTGCTTCATTCATTTTTTGTCTCTCCTGGTTAATAAAAGTGAAGTTAATAGAACCTAAAATTAGTGATGTTCCTGATGTGCCATGTCCATATAAACAATGGTCAGCGTCATAAAAATAAATGCTTGCAAGGTCACAATCAGGATGTGGAAAATTGCCCAGCCCAATGAGAGCAAAATCTGCGAACCGTATAACGTCGCATTTCCCACGGTGAAGCCTGTCCATGCCGCGCCCATTAGCGCAATAAGGATAAAGATCATTTCACCTGCGTACATGTTGCCGAACAGACGCAGTGCCAATGAAATCGGCTTTGCAATCAAATTAACGCCTTCTAGCAGTAAATTTACAGGTAAACCCCACTTTCCGAACGGTTGCAAAGTTAGCTCGCCGACGAAGCCTCCGAAACCTTTCATTTTGACGCTGTAGTAGAGCACCAGCAAAAACACCCCGATGGCCATACCAAAAGTTGCATTTGGATCTGTAGATGGCACAACTTTAAAGAAAGGCACTCCAAGCGCGCCCATCAAGTGTGGTACATAGTCGATTGGTATCAAATCCATCAGATTCATGCCCAGCACCCAAAAGAAAATGGTTAAGGCAAGTGGTGCGACCATATTGTTTTTACTGGTAAAAGAACCTCGGACGCTGGTATCAACGAATTCGATTGCCCATTCGCAGAAGTTCTGTAGCCCACCGGGTGTACCAGTTACGATATTGACCGCTACACGGCGGAAAATAATTAGAAATATTGCCCCCAACAGAAACGACATAATAAGCGTGTCCAAATTAAGCGCCCAAAATCCCATTTCTTTTGCTTCTTCCGCGCTATGTGCCACACCCCAAGCCCCGCTTGGTAGATGCCCGAATGTAAGATTTTGTAGATGGTGGTGAATGTACTCAGCCGAGGATTGCACTTCGCTTGACATGTGGTTAATCGCTATTTTTCAGTCTTAATCTTCAAAATCAATCGGGCTATTAAAAGCACCGCTTGCCCCAAAACAAAGCCGCTCAAAATTCCAAGTGGCGAAAACTTCAGCACAGCCAGACAAATTCCCAGCAATGCTACCACCGCTAGAAATCGCTCTGCCGCGTAAAAATACAGAAGCCGTAATTGTAGGTGTGCGTCTTTGTCAGACGACCCTGCTACTCGGGACATTCTCCAAGCCAGCAATGCGCTATTGAGAACCGATACTCCTCCCCCACCTAATACTGCAGTCGCATATTGCGGCGAGCTTTTCCAATAGTATGCTGCCATGCTCGCAGCTATTGAAATTACTGTGGCTTGAAGCCAGAGCACTTTGCGTGCCAATCGTTTTTCTTGTTCTTCGGTGTTGAAAAGCGCAGCGATGATAGCGGCGTTTAATGGAGGTGTCAAACTTTGTCTCACTTCATCGCATTTTGCGTCGCTTGTTTCAGCGTCCTTTTCTAAGTCCACTCAAGAATTCTTCCAAATGGTCGTTGCTCGAATATTCAACAATTAACTTACCTCCGCCTTTTTTGTTTGGCTTAATTTCAACGCGAGCACCCAGTTGTTCGCTTATTTCTTCTTGTAATTTTAGTGTATCTCGATCTGTCTGTTTTTCCTGTTTTGCGTTATTTTCAGGTTTAACTTCAGCTTGCTCAATTTGTTCTTGTACCAGCTTTTCCGTTTCGCGCACCGAAAGCCCCAGCAAAACAATTCTGTTTGCAAGTAAAACCTGCTGTGCGTTTTCCAGCGAGATAAGCGCGCGCGCGTGCCCCATATCAATAGCTCCCTCCATAAGCAATTCTTGCACAGCTTGGGGAAGCTTAAGCAATCGGAGCAAGTTACTGGCGGCACTTCGCGATCTACCTACCGCATCTGCGGCTGCTTGGTGCGTCATTTGAAACTCATCAATGAGTCGTTGTATGCCAATCGCTTCTTCTAGAGGATTTAAGTCTTCTCTCTGAATGTTTTCGATCAGAGCCATTGCAAGAGCTGCATTGTCTGGTACTTTACGTATTAAAACAGGAACCTGTGTTATTCCCGCCAATTTTGCCGCACGCCAACGGCGTTCACCCGCAATGATTTCGTAATCCCCGTTTACTAATTCCCGTGCCAATATTGGTTGTATTATTCCTTGCGCTTTAATTGAGGCTGCCAGTTCTTGCAAAGACCCCTCGTCCATTCTGCTGCGCGGTTGATATTTGCCAGGCTTTAGTTGTTCTAGCTTGAGTTCTTGAAGAGTATCGTTACCGGATTCTTTCCCCCCGGATAGCAATGCATCCAACCCTCGTCCAAGTCCTTTATTCGGTTTTGCCATGTTGTTCCTTAAATTGATTCTGCTGCTGTACGAGAAGCGTTATTGAGCAATTCTCCAGCCAAGGCTAGATAAGCTAGTGTTCCTTTAGAGAGGTTGTCGTGATAAAGCGCGGGAATTCCATAACTTGGCGCTTCCGCCAAACGTACATTGCGTGGAATAATGGTTCGATATACTTTGTCACCAAAGTGCTGCTGCAATTGATCTGATACTTGTTGAGCCAATGTATTGCGCGGATCAAACATCGTTCTCAGCAAGCCCTCTATTTCCAATTCCGGATTAAGATGAGAACGTACTTTGCGTATGGTATTTACTAAATCGCTTAACCCCTCCAATGCGTAGTACTCGCATTGCATTGGGATCATGACGGATTGCGCTGCACATAACCCATTTAGCGTCAGCAAGTTCAATGCGGGCGGGCAATCTATCAACACATAATCATAGTCTGAATAGACAGCTTCCAGAGCCAATTTTAGCCTGGTTTCCCGATTTTCTATTTCAACCAGTTCGATTTCTGCCCCCGCTAGTTCGCGATTTGCCGGCAACACATCGTACTTTCCGGCTTCAGCAGTTACTCTTGCCTCGCGAATAACCTTCTGACCAAGAAGAACTTCGTAAACGGTCGCAGCCAAACCGGCTTTATCTATTCCGCTTCCCATGGTTGCATTACCCTGCGGGTCTAGATCAACTAATAGAACCCGTTGCTTTGCAGCGGCTAGACTGGCGGCCAGATTAACTGAGGTTGTCGTTTTTCCTACCCCACCTTTTTGATTAGTAATTGCAAGTATTTTCGTCATGGGCTTTCTCTTAATATCACCAAACAGCGGGCAGCTTCTAGTTTTGGGATTTGCAATGAAATAATTTTTTCTATTTCAACATTCTCGGGCAAGTGGCTCAATTCTTGTTCTGGCGTACCCTTCATTGCGGCCCACCGACCGCCAGTTTTTAACAAGTGTCGGGTTATCGAAATAAATGTGGCCGTTTCTGCAAAAGCCCGTGAAATAATCCCATCAAACTTTTCTATATTCTGCCAGACCTCGATTCTTTCACATCGTACTTCTACATTTCTTATTTCCAATTCAATAACGGCCTGCTGGATAAAACTGGTTTTCTTGCTATTGCTATCAACCAGAACAAATGACCAGCTTGGCTGCATTATTGCCATTATTATTCCGGGTACTCCGGCGCCGCTACCGGCATCCAGCCATCTACCCGGCCATAGATATGGCATCACTGCTAGACTATCCAGTAAGTGATTGCTTACCATTTGTTCAGGATCTCTTATTGCTGTCAGGTTGTAAACCTTATTCCACTTTTGTAAAAGTGCCAGATAATTTAGCAACTTTTGCTGTATCTCGGGGGAGACGCTTATCCCAAGTTGTGCTATCCCGCTCGTAAAACTCTGTTCAAGCGACATTTTAACTGCCTTGGCTGTTTGAAAAGCAAGCTCCGCCACGCTTTAAGTGTACCAACAGTAGCGAAATCGCTGCCGGTGTTATACCCGAAATTCTTGATGCCTGTCCTAGTGTTTCTGGCCTGTGCTTTTTCAACTTTTGGCGCACCTCAGTTGATAAGCCCCTAACCTCGTCATAATCCATTGTATGAGGTAATGTTAGTATTTCATTATCCATTTGTCGTGTTATTTCTTCTTTTTGACGTTCTATATATCCCTGATATTTTGCTTGGATTTCTACCTGTTCATATATTTCTTTGTCGCAAAAAGTTTCATTACCAACATTCATTGACATCAAGCTTTTATAAGTGACATCAGGTCTTCTGAGTAACTCATACAAGGAGTACTCGCGTTCAATACTTTTACCCAACACCCGTTCAGCTTCAGCTTTTTCCAATATTTTTGGGTTAACCCATGTCGCCTTCAGGCGCTCAAGTTCTTTTGCAATCAATTCTCTCTTGATTTCAAATACCTTCCAGCGCTCTTCATCAACTAATCCAAGTTGTCTGCCCGTCTCCGTTAAACGCAAGTCTGCATTATCTTCGCGAAGTTGCAGGCGATATTCAGCACGACTTGTAAACATTCGATAGGGCTCGGAAATTCCGCGCGTAACCAAGTCGTCTACCATTACCCCCAGGTAGGCTTCGTTACGGCGTGGTTGCCATCCTTCTTCATCTCTTGCACGGCGTGCCGCATTTAGTCCCGCCAACAATCCCTGTGCTGCCGCCTCTTCGTAGCCCGTTGTTCCATTTATTTGACCCGCCATAAATAGTCCGTTTATAGCTTTTGACTCAAGCGTGGTTTTTAAACCTTTTGGGTCAAAATAGTCATATTCGATGGCGTAACCGGGCCGAGTAATATATGCGTTTTCCAAGCCTTTAATTGATCGGACTAATGCCAGTTGTATATCGAATGGCAAGCTTGTCGAAATCCCATTTGGATATACTTCAACAGTGTTTAACCCCTCTGGCTCTAAAAATATTTGGTGCGAGTCTTTATCCGAGAAACGGGTAATCTTGTCTTCAATTGAGGGGCAATATCTTGGTCCTACTCCCTCTATAACCCCGGTAAACAATGGTGACCGATCCAGTCCACTCCGAATAATTTCATGTGTTTGAATATTGGTCTGAGTGATCCAGCATGGCATTTGTTGCGGGTGCTGCTCTTTGTGCCCCAGAAACGAAAACACGGGAATTGGATCATCGCTTGGCTGAGCCAGCAATACGGAATAATCTATTGTTCGCCCGTCAATTCTGGGTGGCGTCCCTGTTTTCAAGCGTCCGATCGGCAGACCCAAGCCACGTAAATTATCCGCCAGAGCGATAGCGGGTGGATCCCCCGCTCTTCCTGCGGGATATTTCGCCAAGCCGACATGTACCAATCCGGACAAAAAAGTTCCTGTTGTAAGTACAACACTTTTTGCAACAAATCGTATTCCAAGTTGAACCTCTACACCTACTACCCGCTCTCCATCGACCAGCAATTTTTCCACTGCTTGTTGAAATATGGAAAGATTTGGTTGTCTCTCCAGGCGATTTCGAATTGCCTGTTTATATAATGCCCGGTCAGCCTGTGCCCGCGTTGCCCGAACAGCAGGGCCTTTGGATGCGTTTAATATGCGAAACTGTATTCCAGACTCATCGGTTGCTGACGCCATCGCGCCGCCAAGCGCATCAACCTCTTTTACCAAATGTCCCTTGCCAATCCCGCCTATTGACGGGTTGCACGACATTGCGCCCAGTGTTTCAATATTATGTGTAATCAACAAGGTAGCGCGCCCCATGCGTGCGCTTGCCAGCGCCGCCTCGGTCCCTGCGTGCCCCCCGCCAACTACAATTACTTCAAACTTTTTGGGATAGTTCATCCGTCGTCTGTGTTAAATTAAGTCGCGCATCATACATTAAAACACCTCTGCGGTTAAATCGGCACTCAAAATTGTTTCACGTGAAACAATTTGCTTATTTTCCAATACAAAAATGGCTAAATATTTCACCCAGCAAATCGTCCGAAGAAAATTCGCCTGTTATTTTGCTTAAAGCTTCTTGCGCAAGGCGGAGCTCCTCGGCGAGCAACTCCAAACTATTTAATAACGATGCTGCACCTTTAATATATTGCAATGCTTGTTCAAGGGCTAACAAGTGACGCTCCCTTGCCATAAAAACACCGGACTCCTCCCTCCACTCAATCATTTCAAGTATTTTTCCGCGCAGCAGATCAATTCCTGTTTCTCTCTTCGCAGACAAATAAATATACAGTTGCTCCTTGTGTAGTTCTATCCGCGGCTTCTGTTCGTATAAATCAATTTTGTTGATTACATACAATTTGGGTATGTGCTTTGGAATTAAGTTTATTATTGCGCTGTGTTCTTGCGGATTTTCGTTTGACGTTTCCATAATTACTACTACTAAATCGGCTTTCTGCATTGCCAATTTTGTCCGCTCCATTCCCATTTTTTCAACAATATCTCCTGACTCCCGCAACCCGGCAGTATCAATCAAGTGTAGGGGCACTCCGTTAATGCTAATTGATTGACGAACTATATCGCGCGTCGTTCCTGCAATTTCACTAACGAGTGCGATATCTTCGCCAGCCAAACAATTTAATAGGCTTGATTTGCCAACATTGGGTTGTCCAACTAGAACAATGTGTGCCCCCTCACGCAAAAGACTGCCTTGTTTCGCCAGTTTAAAGGTTTGTTCAAGGCGATGAAGAATCACTTTATGTGTGTCTTCAATTCTTTTAAAATCGGACAAGTCTAGTTCTTCCTCTGGAAAATCTATCGTGGCCTCAATTAGTATTCGTAGCGCGATGAGCTCGTCAACCAAAGAATTGATAGATTTGGAAAAGCCTCCTTGTAGTGAACGGTTTGCGCTGCGAACAGCTTGTTCACTGGTAGCGCTGATCAAGTCTGCCACACTTTCTGCTTGTACGAGATCCAGTTTGTTGTTTAAAAAAGCCCTTAGTGTGAATTCTCCGGGCTGAGCTGTGCGCGCCCCGACAGACAAACAGCGTTTGAGCAACAGTTGCAAAACTGCTGAACCCCCATGTGCCTGTAGTTCTAAAACATCTTCCCCGGTATATGAATTGGGTCCGGGGAAAAATATTGCAATACCCCTGTCGATGACTTGCCCGTCTGAATCTAAAAAAGTTGAATAGGTTGCATGGCGAGCTATCGGCACTTTACCAATTAAAACGGTAGTTAGTCGGGAAAGGTCGCTCCCTGAAACCCGAACCACGCCAATACCACCCTGCCCGGGTGGTGTGGCTATGGCAGCAATATCATCAAGGCTTCGCTGCACCTTTTTGGCCAATTTCTTGATTGCGGGTGATGTACCATTGCTGCGTGATTGAAAGGACATTATTCACAACCGAGTACAACACTAGTCCTGCTGGAAAGAAAAAGAAAACCACGCTAAATATAACCGGCATCAGCTGCATTAACTTTGCCTGCAGTGGATCCGGTGGTGCGGGACTAAGCTTGCTTTGTATCAGCATACTGACTCCCATAATAGCGGGCAGCACATAATAAGGATCGGCAGCGGACAAATCGGTAATCCAGCCGAAAAACGGTGCATGGCGCAATTCCACGCTCGATAATATTGCCCAGTACAAGGATATGAAAACCGGTATTTGGATTAACATAGGCAAACAGCCACCCAATGGATTGATTTTCTCTACCTTGTACAGCTCCATCATGGCGCGATTTAACTTTTCACGATCATCGCTATATTGTTGTTTTATTTTTTCAAGTTTTGGCGCAACTAAGCGCATTCTGGCCATTGAACGATAACTGGCTGCAGATAAAGGGAAAAAGGCCAGTTTTATCAATAAAGTTAAAACAATAATAGCTCCACCCCAATTGTGAGTCCAGCCTTGGATTTGTGTTAGAAGCCAGAATAACGGGGTTGCTATAATGGTCAACCATCCGTAATCAACCGTTCGATCTAAACCCGGAGCAATGCTATCCAATTTGGATGTCGCTGGCCCAACATACAAAGAGGCTGTAATCCCGCCTTTTTGCCCTGCCTCGATAGTAACAATGGGCAGGATTGCTCCGATCGAATATTCTTTATTGCCTAATGATTTTGTATAGTACTCGCGACTAACTTTCTCGGGTGGCAACCATGCTGCTACAAAGTAATGTTGCAGCATTGCAACCCAGCCGTTATCACTATTTTTGGGGTAGCTGGTTTTATTTTTCTCTATGCTTGAGTACTCAACCTTCTGGAACTTTTCTTTATCAGTGTAGATTGCAGGACCATTATAGGTTGGAACAAGTTTTGATTCGCCAGAAGACGGGGCCTCGTCGCGAACTAATTGAAAGTACGCAGACGGGTTAAGCGGTGTCAACCCGCTATTAACAATTTCATAACCAACCTCGATAACATAACTGTCTCGATGAAATGTCAAAACTTTGGTTACGTTTTCATTAGCAGACAAGCGAACTGATACGTTATCAGCCCCATCGGCTAACGTGTATTCTTCTGCTGTTGATGTAAACAAAGCTTGGTGCGTTGGTAGTCCCTCACCAATAAGCCCCGTTTGTGCATAATAGTTATGGTTTTGTTGCTTTTGAAGAAGTACAAAATTTTTGTTCTTGTCGACGGCATCTTTATGTTTCAACAGCTCTACGCGTTGAATATCGCCACCCAGCGTGTTGATTTCAACCAATAGATTGTCCGTCCGAACCGTAATCTTCTTTCCCAAATTGCTATTAGTTCCTTCTGCAGTTTTTCCAATTTCCGATGTCTTAACAGTCAAAGAAGAAGATGGTACAGGTTGAGTTTTTTCCGGGGCCGCAGAAGACTCGGCCGGCAATGGAACTGGATGCTGATATCTTTGCCAGCCGTCCCAAAGCAATAAGGCCGAAAAAGAAAAGATAAGAAACAAAAAAAGTCTTTGAAAATCCATCGTTAAAAACACCTAAATCATAATTAGTTATTTAAGGAACGGGGTCGTAGCCACCGGCATTCCACGGATTGCATCGTAAAAATCGCCAGATACTTAACCACAACCCCTTAACCAAACCATGTTTGATTAAGGCTTCTCTGCAATAATGAGAACACGATGGAGTAAAACGACAAGAAGGCGGGAACAGTGGACTAATCAGATACTGATAGCCTTTAATTATCAATAAAAACAGACGTGTCATTTTCTGCTATTCGCACTTTCTTTAATAAGCGAGACACTACATGCTGAAATAACGCCATTTCTTCTTTAAGAACGTTCCTTCTAATCCGGACAACAATATCAAACGAGTTAGCGTGTAAATTAGGTTTCAATCTAAATATTTCGCGAATCTGGCGCTTAATCCGGTTTCTTCCAACAGCCTTTGGAACATTACGTTTACTAATTACTATTCCAAGTCTATCAAAACCGACCTCATTTGGTACAACATGTATTGCCAACCACTTATCAGTTAAGGCCCGTGTATTAAGTGCTCTCTCAAAGACAACCGGGTTATTCAAGCGTTGTGCGCAAGAGAGCCTTTGATTCACTTTACACAGCTAAACGTACACGGCCTTTTGCTCGACGAGCTGCAATAACTGCTCTGCCACCTTTAGTCTTCATACGAACTAAAAACCCGTGCGTTCGTTTTCTTTTGGTTACTGATGGTTGATAAGTCCGTTTCATGTTCGTTCCTTCGTATATTCGTATTGAAAAGCGCGCGATTACAATATGTATAGCGCTCTCTGTCAAGTTTATTTTATACTGTGGATAACTTTTCTCTGTACCTGTAGAATACAAACTAGACCAATTTAGTATTAAACTTATGTCGCATCAAAAGCTCTGGGATAGCTGCCTTCAGTTTTTTAAGGGACAACTTCCTCCGCAACAATACAATTCCTGGATCAAACCCTTAATTTTTGAAGTTAAGGGAGATCACGTTGTTTTAATTGCGCCTAACGGTTTCACATTAAAAGTACTCCAAGAGCGCTTTTTATCAGAAATTGAAACAATGGCACAAGCATATTTTTCTGCCCCGACAAAAATTGAAGTACAGGTTGCTAAAAAAACATCTTTGCTACCTCCACGAGATGTTTCTCATACAGAACAAAAACCAACAGTAAAAAAATTACTCAAAAATACTTCTCACCTCAATCCAGCTTTATTATTTGAAAACTTTGTAACAGGAAAAGCAAACCAATTAGCTCACGCCGCAGCGTTTCAAGTTGCTGATTCTCCAGGAACAACTTATAACCCATTATTTATTTATGGTGGTGTAGGATTGGGGAAGACACATCTAATACAAGCTATTGGAAATCAATTCAAGAAAGACAACGTTGAAGCGAAAATTTGCTATGTACATGCAACTAATTACGTGACAGATGTTGTTCGTGCATTTCAAACAAAACAATTTGACCAATTTAAGCAATACTATAATTCCCTAGACCTGCTGTTAATAGACGATATTCAATTTATTGCCGACAAACCAGGGACTCAGCAGGAATTTTTTTACACTTTAAATTCGCTTATAGATACAAACAAACAAGTTGTAATAACATGTGACACTTTCCCAAAAGAAATTTCAGGAATTGAACCTCGTTTAACTTCACGATTTAGTTGCGGCTTAACGGTAGCAATTGAACCCCCAAGTTTGGAAATGCGTGTGGCCATCTTATTGCAGAAGTCTGCTCTTTCAAAAAATCCTATTGGTGAGGACGTCGCATTTTTTATAGCAAAGCACGTAAGATCAAATATTAGAGAACTAGAGGGTGCTTTAAATAGAATTGAAGCTTTTGCACGATTTCATAAAAGATTGATTAACGTAGATTTGGCAAAAGAAGCTCTAAAAGATCTTTTGGCAGCTCAGAATAAGCAAGTTTCTATCGAAAACATCCAAAAGACAGTTGCTGACTTCTACCGAATTAAGCTATTTGATTTGATGTCAAAAAAGAGAACTAGGATATACGCAAGACCAAGACAAATAGCGATGTGTCTTTCCAGAGAACTGACCCAGCTTAGTCTTCCTGAAATCGGAAACGCTTTTGGGGGAAGAGATCATTCGACAGTATTACATGCATGTAAAACAATAGAAAGTTTGAGAAACAAAGATTCTGCTTTAAACGCAGATTTTAATTTACTTAATCAAACGTTAAGAAACTAAACAAGACAGGGTATTGTTATGTTAATAAGTGGCAATTAACCACTTAAAATAATAATTAATACAAAAGCATCAACAACTTTACAAACACTTTATCTACAAGCTTTCTTACTATTAACAAACTGATTTATTAAAGCTAATTTAGTTATACTCAACATTTACCACCATTATTATAGATATTAAGGATATATATAAATGTTCATTGATAAAATAGACCGCGATGAATTACTAAAACCACTTCAGACTGTTGTAGGAATAGTTGAAAGAAAACAGCCGTTACCGATTCTGTCAAATGTTCTAATTGAAAAGGATTCAGAGAAAATAGTTTTTATTGCAACAGACCTAGAAATTCAAATTTCTTCAAAACAAGCAATAGGGTCAAGTTCCGGCAAAAATTCTCTAACCGTTTCGGCGAAAAAACTGCAAGAAATTCTACGTGTATTACCCGAAAAAAGTATTATCTCCTTAGATATTCAGGAAAATAAACTACTAATAAAAGCGAATAAAAGCCGTTTTAGTTTACAAACATTACCAGCGAAAGACTTTCCAGTTGTGTCGGAACAGCTTGATGGAGCAACAAGAGTTACTATTAAACAGGGATTGCTAAAAAATCTTCTCGGTTTAGTTCAATACGCAATGGCACAACAGGATATTAGATACTATTTGAACGGAGTCCTGTTGCTTATTGAAGGAGATCAAATCAGGTTGATCGCTACTGATGGACACCGGCTAGCATATGTCAGTTCAAAACTTGATTCAGCGTACGAAAAATACGAAGTAATTCTTTCTAGAAAGACCGTTAATGAACTAACAAAATTGCTTGCTGAATCAGACGAAACAGTTAGTTTAGAACTCGCAGAAAAACAAGTTCGCTTTACGTTCCAAAATATTGTTCTAACTTCTAAAATTATAGACGGGAAGTTTCCTGATTATGAACGAGTAATTCCTAAGTACAGCAACCATTTAATTTTAGATAGACTAACTGTTTTACAAGCTTTGCAACGAGCTGCAATTCTGTCGAATGAAAAATTTAGGGGTGTTCGTTTTGTTTTAACAGAAAAAACGCTAAGAATTATAAGTAGCAATAGCGAGCAAGAAGAAGCACAAGAAGAGATTGAAAATGATTATCATGGCCCCGCCCTTGATATAGGCTTTAATGTAAATTACTTGCTTGATGGCTTGAATAGCACACCGTCGCAAACAGTTACTTTTTCTTTTGGCGATCCCAATAGTAGTATTTTAATTACAGTAGCTGGTGAAAATGATTATAAATATGTAGTCATGCCAATGCGAATTTAATTTGTTCCACGTGAAACAGAAAGAATAAATATCCAATGAGTGAAAACTACGACGAATCAAGTATCCAACAACTTGAAGGATTAGAAGCTGTACGAAAACGCCCTGGTATGTATATTGGTGATACATCAGATGGCACAGGCCTGCACCACATGGTGTTTGAAGTTGTCGATAATGCGATTGATGAGTCTTTAGCAGGACATTGTGATGATATCAAAGTTATCATTCATGCGGATAATTCAATATCAGTGGCGGATAATGGTCGTGGTATTCCAGTGGGAATAAAGTTTGATGATAAACATGAACCAAAGCGTTCGGCTGCGGAGATTGTTTTAACGGTATTACACGCGGGCGGCAAGTTTAATCAGAACAGTTACAAAGTATCTGGTGGTCTTCATGGTGTAGGTGTTAGCTGTGTTAATGGTCTATCAGAATGGCTAAAGCTAACAACATACCGGGATGGAAAAAAATATTGTCTTTCATTTAATCGCGGTGCAGTAAAAGACCGGCTCATTGAAATTGAAAAAGGGGTTGAAGTTTCTCCTGTACCAATGATTGGCGAGAGTAATAAGCGCGGCACAGAAGTACATTTTTTGGCAGACACAGAAATATTCGGCCCGGTCGAGTTTCATTATGAAATACTGGCAAAGCGCCTACGAGAGCTGTCATTTTTAAATAATGGGGTAAAGATTGAACTGGTAGATCAGCGCACTGGGAAAAGCGAAAACTTCGCTCACTCGGGCGGCGTGCGCGGATTTGTCGAGTATATGAACAAAAGCAAGACCGTGTTACACCCCAAGCCCTTCCATGCGCAGGGAGAAAAAGACGCGGTATCGATCGATGTCTCCATGCAATGGAACGACAGCTATTCGGAAGTCGTGCAGTGTTTTACCAATAATATTCCCCAGCGCGATGGTGGTTCACACCTCACCGGCCTGCGCATGGCAATGACTCGCGTCATCAATAAATATATCGAAGAACATGAATTGGCAAAAAAAGCCAAGGTAGATACCGCCGGTGACGATATGCGAGAGGGTTTGACTTGCGTGCTATCAGTAAAAGTACCTGAGCCCAAGTTTTCCTCCCAGACCAAAGACAAGCTGGTTTCCAGCGAAGTACAGCCGGCAGTGCAAGAAATCGTTACACAAAAACTAACCGACTATCTGTTGGAAAATCCAATCGATGCCAAGATTATTTGCAACAAAATAATTGATGCAGCGCGTGCTCGAGATGCCGCACGTAAAGCCCGTGAGTTAACCCGTCGCAAAGGTATTCTGGACGGAATCGGTTTGCCGGGAAAACTGGCAGATTGCCAAGAGAAAGACCCAGCACTTTCAGAACTGTACCTGGTCGAGGGAGACTCGGCGGGTGGTTCTGCCAAGCAAGGGCGTGATCGCAAGTTCCAAGCGATTCTGCCGCTGAAGGGCAAAATTCTTAACGTTGAGCGAGCGCGTTTCGAAAAACTTATTTCTTCGCAAGAAATCGTCACCTTAATTACGGTGCTGGGGACGGGTATCGGCAAGGAAGAATATAGCGCGGAAAAGTTGCGCTACCATCGCATTATTATCATGACGGATGCGGACGTGGACGGAGCGCATATCCGCACTCTGCTGTTGACTTTCTTCTATCGCCAAATGCCGGAGTTGGTCGAGCGCGGTCATATTTATATCGCCCAGCCGCCTTTGTATAAAATCAAGCAAGGCAAGGATGAGCGTTATCTAAAGGACGAGCATGAACTGAAAAACTATATGTTAGGCGCGGCGCTCAATAATGCGGCTTTTTATCCGGCTCTTAACGCGACTCCAATTCAGGGCGAAGCCCTAGGCGAGATTGCAAAGAAATATTTCCTTGCCGAAGCGGTGATTGATCGTCTTTCACATTTTATTGCGCCAGAGGCTAGTCACGCATTATTGGTTCTGCCTGAGCTATCGCTGGATGATCCTGCTAAAGCGCAAGCCAGTGCAAAACTTCTGGAAGACGCTTGTGGCGGAGTCATTAAGGCCGTCGTGGAAAATGATGAAAACGGGGAACTGCGTTTGCGTCTGGAAAAAGTATTCCATGGCAATTATTCAGTAAGCCATCTGAACAAAGAGTTTTTGCAGGGCGGTGATTATGCCCAAATCCGCCAGACTGCTGATGCGCTGAATGGCCTGGTTTCTGCGTCGGCTTATGTCATGCGCGGCGAACAAAAACGCGGAGTGACCAGCTTTAAGCAAGCCGTGGAGTGGTTGTTGGACGATGCGAAACGCGGCGTTAGCATCCAGCGCTACAAAGGTCTGGGCGAGATGAATCCCGAGCAGTTGTGGGAAACCACGATGGATGTAAAAAATCGTATTTTGTTGCGCGTGCGCATCGAAGATGCCATCGGAGCCGATGAGATATTTACTACCCTAATGGGTGAAGTGGTTGAGCCACGCCGGGCTTTCATTGAAAAGAATGCGCTCGGAGTAAAAAACCTGGATGTGTAAATTGTAAGGTTGCAGAAGAAGAAAAGAAAATGGCCGCAACTTGTCGTGGCCATTTTTACTTACGCAGAAGGATTCAAGTAATCGTAGGAAAGAATAACGAAAACAAAAAAATTCAAGCCACAGAGATCACAGAGCACACCGAGAGAGACGTGTATTCCGTCAGTTTCGTAGCATCACCGAAAGAGTGAAACTCTCTTGCGTTATAACCGCAGTTTTTCTCTGTGATCTCGGTGTTCTCTGTGGCAAATTGGTTTTTATAGATTTAATGACCCTCAATCCTCGTAGCTATAAGGGATACAGACCACGCCCTCCAAAACAGGCCGCCATCGAGTTAATTCATGCGCGCATAGGAGACAGGCTGGGAAAACACAAAAACGTGCCAAAAGCGGCTAAACGGCCAAAGCTGACGAATTGCGGCTTGAGGGATTTTACAACAAGAATAAATTACACAATCGCGCTTTAATTTCAGCAAAAAGTTTGCAGATTTCCAGTCAAAAAAAAGGCCGCCGAGAAGGCGCAACAGCGAGTTACAAAAGTCGAAGAGAAAATATTTTATTCGTGTTAATTTACTAAGAATATGGGAGTTTCAGTAAAGCGAGGATTCAATGTTCACCAAGGACGATATAGTAAGAGTGCAAAACACGAGGTCCTATCGAGGTAGAAAATTTGAAGTCACTCATGTCTTTATGAAAAATGGATCACAATATTCAGGACTAATTTCCCCAGAACAGTATCAAATTATTCAAGAATGGCAAAGCGATGGTCACAACATTGAACCGCCTCCATCTAAACGAGCATCGGATGCATCAACAATGGCATTTCAAGATCATCCATTATTTAAAGTGCCCCAAAATAAAGAGACAAGTGTCTGGCGCTACATGAACTTCGACCAATTTATCTCTCTTCTTAATACACAAGCACTATGGTTTTCTCGCGGTCACATTTTTCAGAAAAACGAGCCATACGAAGGCCGACTGCCACTGCCAAATACAAACATGGATAGTGACGTGCTCCTTAAGAAACTATATGGCACAAACATTAATATACCACCAGAGAAAAAAGAAGAATTTATTCGTTCACATGGCGCAATTGAAAGATCAGTCCTGTACAACACCCTAATCAACTGTTGGAATCTTGGGGAACATGAGTCGAATGCAATGTGGAAGGTTTATGGAAAAACAAACAATTGTGTCGCTATAAAATCCACAGTTAATAGACTAATAAACAGTTATGGGGCATATTCAGACTATGATGTATATATGGGAGAGGTTGAGTATATAGATCATCAATTCGATGAAATTAATCTGCGTATTCCACGGTCATTCGGCCACCCAGTCCACGCACATTCGGCCCCCGATTCCATTAGCATTAATCCAGATAATTATTTTAGAGTATGGCTCCAGAAGGTAAAATTTTATGAGTCTGAGAGGGAGCTTAGGTGCATTATCACGGATGATGGAGAAACTCGATTGTTCCCAGATACTGAGCCCCACATAAGTCCCATAAATCTGAATGAGGGGGAAGTTAATAAGCTAAGTCCTGGCGTCTGCGTTCCAATAGTTTTGAACAACTTAATATCAAAAATATACATTGGGCCACAAGCTGATAAATGGTTTGAGACAACCGTACGCACGACTTTAGAAAAGTATGGTTTAACTAACGTTGAAGTCGTTCCATCATTTCTAACTAAGTTTCCGGAGGCGTGACAGCTGCTTATCAGGTGAAATAGCCTGCTTCCCATCACTTAGAATCATCTCTTCGGTAGCACCAAGTATAAAATTGAACGACGGTCTCGGGTCGGTTTGAGATGCAATCTAAAGTTAACTAAAATTACGGATCCCCAAAAAATTAGGCACTTTTCTTTGTAGTTTTAGCCACTTTTTTTACCGTCTTTTTAACCGCCGGTTTGGCTACTTTTTCTTTAACCGCGACCTTTGTTTTGGCAGTTGCTGTTTTAGTGGTAGTTGCTTTGGCCTTTGCCTTGGGCTTCGCTGTTTTCGCTTTGGCAGCCGGTTTCCTGGTTGCTTTAACTTTTCCTGATGGGCCCTTCGCCGCTTTTGCCGCGATCAGCTCAAGCGCTTCCTCCAGCGTAATTAGCTCGGGCGAAGTGTCTTTCGGCAGGGTTGCGTTGATTTTGTCGTGACGCACATAGGGGCCGTAACGACCGCTGCAAACGTCAATGACGGCCTTGTCTTGCGGATGCTCGCCCAGTACGCGCAATACCGTATTGCCGCCGGTTTTTGCTTGTGCCAGTAGCTCAACTGCACGCTCAAGGCTGATATCAAAGATGCTTTCGCCTCGCGGTATAGATTTAAATTTACCGTCATGCCCAATGTATGGCCCGAAACGGCCGATGTTAACAATAACCTTCTTGCCGCCCTCGGGGTGCGCGCCAAGTTCGCGCGGCAGTGACAGCAACTTTAAGGCGGTAGCAAGATCGGCTTGCTCAAGAGGCAATTCTTTTGGCCAGGATACGCGCTTCGGCTTAGTCTTAGCCCCCTCCTCTGCTTCACCGAGTTGAGTGTAGTAACCGTAGGGGCCGCGCAGCAATAGGACTAACTGCCCGGTTTCCGGATGTGAGCCAAGCTCTTTGCGAACTTCGCCAGTATCTTCTTCTCCGTCGAGGCTACGCGTGTAATCGCACTCGGGGTATCCGGTGCAACCGATGAAGCTGCCGCGCTTGCCGAGTCGCTTGGATAAAGGCTTGCCGCATTTTGGACAGGCTTCTTCCAGAATTTCAGTGCCGGGGCGATCAACGTCTTTTTTATCAACTAACAGCTTGTTGAAACCTTGCCAAAAACCGTCCAACACGGGAATCCAGTCGAGCTTGCCTTCGGAAACGGCATCCAATTCATCTTCAAGGTTTGCGGTAAAGCCGTAATCCACATAGCGCGTAAAGTGCTCGGTGAGAAACTTGATCACCACGCGACCCACGTCGGTGGGCATAAACCGTTTCTTGTCGAGCGTGGCATATTCGCGGGCTTGTAACGTGGAGATAATCGTCGCGTAAGTGGATGGCCGTCCAATGCCGTATTCTTCCAAAGACTTTACCAGGCTGGCTTCGGAAAAGCGCGGTGGTGGCTGGGTGAAATGTTGTTCGCCGTATAGCTTATCGACGGGCAACAAATCACCCTCGGACAGCGGCGGCAACTTGGCGCTATCCTCTTCTTCCGCATCATCCACATCTTCCATGTAAACGCCGATGAAACCCGGGAATACCAGCGTTTGTCCGGATGCGCGGAACAGTGTGTCATCACTACTCAAACGAATATCCACGCTCACCGTGTCAAAACGCGCGGGTGACATTTGGCACGCCAGCGTGCGTTTCCAGATCATTTCATATAAACGCATCTGGTCTATATTGAGATGTTCGCGCACACTATCAGGGGTACGCAAGATCGAGGTCGGACGAATCGCTTCATGCGACTCTTGCGCATTTTTGGTCTTACTCTTGTAGGCCGGTTGTTTGGCCGGCAAATAATCGGCAGAGAAATTATCACTAATGTAGCCGCGAATCTCAGCGACCGCTTCATTCGCCAGCGAAACCGAGTCGGTACGCATATAGGAAATCAAACCGATGGTTTGACCGCCGATATCCACGCCTTCATACAGCGATTGCGCCGTACGCATGGTACGGTCGGAAGTCATACCCAGTTTGCGTACGGCTTCTTGTTGTAAAGTCGAGGTAGTAAAGGGTGCGGCAGGGCTGCGTTGCTTGGCTTTTTTCTCAACGCGAACTACTTTTGGCGGTAACTTGGCGTCAGCCAGTTTGGCATAGATAGCATCGTATTCTTTTTGGCTGCCGATACTGAGCTGCTCAAGCTTATTGCCTTGATATTGGAAAAGTTTAGCCTTGAACGGTGTGCTGTTCTTCTGGGTATCCAGATGCACGCTCCAATATTCCTGGCTCTTAAATTTTTCTATCTCTAATTCGCGCTCGACAATGAGTCGCAGCGCTGGGCTTTGCACGCGTCCAGCCGAAAGTCCGGGACGGATCTTGCGCCACAACAGCGGGGAAAGATTAAAACCAACCAGATAATCCAATGCGCGACGAGCTTGTTGTGCATTAACCAGCGGCATGGCAATTTCACGCGGATGTGCAACTGCTTCTTGCACCGCAGATTGAGTAATTTCATAGAACACCACGCGCTGCATCTTCTTGCCTTTGAGCGCGCGCTTGGTTTTAAGCAGCTCAGAAATATGCCAGGCAATCGCCTCCCCTTCTCTATCCGGGTCGGGCGCTAGCAGAATATTGTCGGCATCTGCCGCCGCCTTGGCGATGGCATCCATGTGTTTGCTATTGCGCGCAATGGTTTCGTAGTTCATCGCGTAGTTATTTTCAGTGTCTACAGCACCATTTTTCGGCACGAGATCGCGCACGTGCCCGTAAGAAGCAAGAACTTCAAAATCTTTCCCAAGATATTTTTTAAGCGTTTTTGCTTTTGCCGGTGATTCGACGATCAACAAATTTTTAGACATACAGAATAAAGACCCTGAGAATACTAATGCAGTTGAATAGAATTATTAGGCGTCAGAAGATCCTCAATGATCATTGGATCCAAATCTTCTTGCTGGTTCCACAGTACCATCAGCGCAATCAACTTAATTTTATCCAAACCCAAACCATTAAAACCGAATGCCAAAGCACGATCAATAATCATTTCCCGAATAACAGGGGAAATAATTTTATTCTGTTCCCAAAAAGATATAAAAAGCAAACCATCAAGACTAATTCGCTCACGCTCCAGTTCTGCAAAACATCTGGGACCGGCTTGATTTATCGCTGAAGGATAATCGTCAATAGACAACTGACGAAGTCCAGAAAGCCAAGAAACCGCCTGACTAATCTCAGCCTCTTCAAAACCAGCCGCACTTAGTTTAACGGCAAGTTTGTCAGGCTCAGGATAGCTGCCGGTGTCAAAATAACTTTCAAATAAATATACAATAATATCGAACATTTGGCCCTTATTATCTGATTAAACAATACGTTGATATAGGCCACCGGGTAAAACACTAATAAACCCGTCTAATTCAAGTTGTAACAGAATGGCGGATAGTGACGCTATCGTCAAGCCACTCCGATTAGATAATGTACTTAAGTCAATAGGATCAAAGTTTAAATAGTCGAAAATAGCGTGCTCAACTTGGGGAATTTGAACAGGAGAAACGCCGGAAAAAGAATTTCCAAAATCATCCAGAATGTCCTGAATGCTCTCTACCAGTTTTCCTCCCTGCTTAATTAAAAAATGACAGCCCTTGGACTGGGGAGAGTGAATCGAGCCCGGAATAGCAAAAACATCCCGCCCTTGCTCCAGGGCCATGCGAGCTGTGATCAAAGAGCCACTTTGCAAAGAGGCTTCAACAACTAAACAACCCAAACTTAATCCGCTAATAATGCGGTTACGACGGGGAAAGTTAGCAGGTAAGGGCGGCGTACCAAGAGGGAACTCGGAAACAATAGCCCCTTCTTGAGAAAGCTGGTGTGCCAATTTTATATTTGCAGAGGGATAGACTTTATCCAAACCTGTACCGACTATGGCTATGCTCGATGCTTTGCCGCGTAGACCGCCTAAATGCGCGGCAGCATCAATGCCCTGCGCCATTCCACTAACAATACATAATCCTGCGTTACTAGCAGCCAAGGCGAATGACTCTGCATTTCTAATCCCTTGTGGTGAGGCATTTCGACTTCCTACGATGGATAAACAGGAATGATTGAGCAGTTCGGTATTGCCTTTCACAAAAAGCAAAAAAGGGGGATCAGAAATATTGAGTAAAGCCCGGGGATAATTCTGGTCAGCAATAGTAAGTACATGATTAATAGAATCAGATAACCAAGTTTCAGTGCGAGCGAGAATTTCTGAATTAAGACCTAGGCTAATAGAATGGGCAACATTAGACTTAACGACACGACCTAATTCAGGAATAGGAGCAAGAAACACATTTTCCGGCGTGCCAAAATACTGCAACAAGCGCCGCAAGCCCTCATTGCCAAGACCGGGAATTTGGCTTAGTGTGAGCCAATAACCCAACGCACTGTCAGAAGACATTTAAGGGGTTTGAGCCGTGTCCAATAAGTCTACCGGCAAACGTGTTTGCAGAACTAAAGCGTAAGAAACTTTCTGAAAGGTTCGAAAGACAAAAATCAGACCATAACGAACATTAGGAAGAGTGATGTCTCTTGGCTTGAAGAATGTTCCGCCTTTTAATACATCCCCCTTTTGATATAAGGCTAACACATGACCGTTTTCAAGCCCGTCGCGAGAACCCTTATTCAAAGTAATTATCGCATTTTGTCCGGCCTGGCCAACGCCTCCATAAATAGAAATAACTTTGGAGACGATATGAGAAGAAGGAGCATGGGGTTCAAAATTGCTAGCAAAAGCTTGAGAAGATTGAGTAAAATAATCGTTAATTGCAATTTCTGAAACAGCCTTGGTGATACGCAATTCGCTTATATTCGCAAATTTTTCAACAATTGCGTCACCCAAATAATTCACCTCGTGTCCTAAAAATTCTTTGGTGTCGGGATCAACAAAGTCTTTGCCGAGTCGATAAATTTGCCATTGAATGCCCTTGTCGACGGGCATGTTGCTAACGTAAGCAACATCGTTTGATCCCAATAGCACGCGATGTTCATATGTCCCAACCAGTTTGGGCGCACCACTTAAGACCGTATCGTCAATAACGAGGGGTTTGGAAAGAAAAGGTGCGATTGCATCATAAGGAATAATAGGAATTGAGTCCAGTTCGCTGCGAACTTCGCGTGCGCGAGGGGAGAGCTTAACAAGGTTATTATTAGAATCTGATGCCATGGCTCTTACGGAATCAGATGCATTTACGCTTGCGCCACTTTCAGCGGAAACAGGCGTCTCCCCTACTTGTAATGTGCCAGAATTCCTATCGAGGTAAACAATATCACCTGGATATATCCAATGTGGATTCTTGATTGTATCTTTGTTAAGGCCCCATATTTGAGGCCATTTCCAAGGATCTTTGAAAAAGGTAGCGGAAATATCCCATAACGTGTCACCTTTGACAACAACATGACGATCCGGAGCATTTTCTTTAATCTCTAGGGAATCGGCAAAAGCTAGAATAGGCAACACAACACAAATCAGCGATATAATCTTGCGCATGAAATCCCCAACAATTTTAACCAAGTGCAACACTATAGTCGCACGCCCGTTTAAATTCTGCATCTAGTTACTTAAATTAGCAAGCCTATATGTCGATTATTCCAATTCTTCAGTACCCGGACGAACGATTGCACAAAGTTGCAAAAAAGGTCGAATCTATTACAGAAACAACACAGAAGCTGATAGAAGACATGGCGGAAACGATGTACGCAGCCCCGGGTATTGGGCTGGCAGCCACTCAGGTGGATGTTCACCTGCAAGTAATTGTAATCGACATATCTGAAACGCATAATGATTTACTGGTTCTCATTAATCCGGAAATAATCTTTTCAGAAGGTGAGAGCAAATGCGAGGAAGGTTGCCTGTCTGTCCCGGGAATTTACGACAAAGTCGAACGGGCAGAAAGAATTGAAGTTCGCGCTCAAAATGCAAAAGGTGAAAAATTCAAGATGAAAGCCGAAGGAATACTATCGGTTTGCATCCAACACGAGATGGACCATCTTAAAGGAAAGGTTTTTGTTGAGCGCTTGTCACATCTTAAACAAATGCGAATTCGTGCAAAATTAAAAAAACGACTCCGCGAAACTTTCTGAAGGAAGAATCTTGAAAATTATATTTGCAGGAACCCCCATTTTTGCAGAAAAGGCACTAGATGCGCTGTTAAACAAAAAATATGACGTGATTACAGTACTAACCCAACCTGACAGACCGTCAGGCCGAGGTATGCAGTTGAAGCAAAGTCCGGTAAAAGAATTGGCGAATCGCTACGGACTGGAAGTATTGCAGCCTGCAACGCTCAAAACGGCTGAAATTCAAAAACAATTATCAGAGTTTAACGCCGATGTAATTATTGTAGCCGCGTATGGATTAATATTACCAGAGGCGATACTAAAAATACCGCGTTTGGGATGCTTAAATATACACGCGTCTTTGCTACCTCGTTGGCGGGGAGCCGCACCAATTCAGAGGGCAATTCAAGCCGGCGATCAGGAAACTGGAATTACAATTATGCAAATGGATGCAGGATTGGATACCGGGGATATGCTGCTGAAAAGAACGTGCAAAATAGAAGAAAAAGAAACCGCAGAGACACTGCATGATAAATTGGCAACAATTGGCGCAGAAGCTGTCATAGAAGTACTGGACCAACTGGAGCGGGGAAAAATAAACCCGATTAAACAAGATAACAAAAATGCAACCTATGCAGCAAAGCTGACCAAAGAAGAGTCCCAGATAAATTGGAATTTACCGGCAACTGAAATAGAACGCAACATACGTAGCTACAATCCCTTTCCCGGGGCAAGTACAAAGATAAACGATACACAGATCAAAATTTGGAAGGCAAATGCAATAAACGAAACCACGGGAGAACCGGGAGAACTTTTGAGAATACAGAGAAATAGTTTGATCATAGCCTGTGGAACAGGATGCCTTTCTGCTGAGGTTCTGCAAAAGCCCAATGCAAAAGCATTATCGGCAGACCAGTTTGTGCAAGGGTTTAATATCAAAGCGGGAGACCGCTTTATCTCTGATTAATGTTCATTGTTCAATTGACAGCAGCATCAGTTATAGGTCAAGTGTTGGCAGGGAAAAACTTAAACCAAGCATTGAGTGAAGCGCTGAAAAAGAATTCTTGCTTTTCACCACAGGAGCGAGGTGCCTTGCAGGATATATGCTACGGAACATTACGATTTTACGGACTGCTTATAAAAATACAAAATGATCTCTTGAACAAACCGGTACAAGACTCACGCCTTAAAGACTTACTGCTTGTTGCTCTTTTTCAATTACAGTACAGCAAGGCAGCAAAATATGCTGTTGTCGACAATGCAGTGCGAGCAGCAAAACAAATTAATGGTGCCACGGGTGGCTTGATAAATGCAGTTTTAAGAAACTATCTGCGCAAACAAACACAATTGTTGCAAATAGCCACGAAGCACGAAGAAGCACATTACTCGTATCCCCAATGGTGGATTGACTTAATAAAGAATCAATATCACGCCAAGGCAGCAGATGTTTTGAATGCAGGAAATCTGCATCCACCAATGACATTACGAGTAAACCAAAGAATTATGTCGCCGGAAAAATACATGGAGCAATTAACAGCCCTCGGTATGGAAGCGAAAATAATCTCGCCAAGTGCGATATGGTTAAATAGTCCTGTAATGGTAGACAAATTGCCCGGATTCTTTGATGGTATGGTATCAGTGCAAGACGCGGGAGCGCAGCATGCAGCAAAGTTGCTTGATGTAACTGATGGAATGAGAGTGTTGGATGCTTGCGCGGCACCCGGAGGTAAAAGCGCGCATTTGCTGGAATTACATAACATCAAACTGGTGGCTTTGGATAAAGACGAACATCGTTTGAATCGAGTGCAAGAAAATCTTCAGCGTCTAAATTTAAACGCGGCACTAATTTGCGGCGATGCGGCCCATCCTGAAGACTGGTGGGATGGCGTCACATTTGACAGGATTTTAGCGGATGTACCCTGTTCAGCCTCGGGTGTGGTGCGTCGCCATCCAGATATAAAATGGCTTCGTAGACCATCGGATATTGAGGGATTCGCGCATCAACAAGAACAAATACTGGAAGCGGTGTGGCCGCTATTGGCAAGAGGTGGTAAATTACTCTATGCAACATGCTCTGTGTTTTCGAGAGAAAACCAGCGCGTTATTGCAGATTTCATATTTCGCCACGAAGACGCGAAACAAAACACCGTTTTAGCAAATGATATGAATAACGGACAGTTGTTACCAAACCTCCAGCACGATGGGTTTTATTATGCGTTGCTGCAAAAACAAGCTTAAGCATAAGCTATTAAGCAAACTAGCCCTGCTATGTTTATGCGTTTGCACATCAGCCGCAAATGCAGAGGGTATCACCGTAACAAAAATAAGAAGCTACCTGGCCGATGAAGGATATGAAATTCGTGCCGATTTCAAAATCACGTTGCCGCCTACAGTAGCTGATGCGCTTAAGAGAGGCGTAACTCTCAACTTTGTGAGCGAATTAACCGTAACACGCTCACGCTGGTATTGGTTCGACTCATCAGTAATCCAAAAAGAACAACAAACCAAACTGTCCTATAACGCACTGACTCAGCAATATAGAATTTCGCGTGGCACCTTGTTTCAAGGTTTTGCAGATTTGGAGAGCGCTCTTAGCGTATTGGGTCACCAATCATCTACACCGGTGCCGATTGATGCACTCGGAGGTGGAAGCGGATATGTGGCAAGACTGCTAAGAAGCGAGGCCAAGTTTACGGGTTATGCACAAATGCGACTGGATACCTCGCAACTGCCGAAACCGCTGCAAGTAAATGCATTAACAAATAACGATTGGGATCTGGAGTCAGAGAGATACAGTTGGTCAATACGACCTGAGATAAAAGAAACCCAAGAGGCTCCTGCGCCATGAAATATGTGATCATTATTAGCAGCTTAGTGGGCATTGCCTTGCTATATTTATTGACAAGCGCAAGTGCCAATACGGCACTATTTTCTCACCATTACTCCAGCTTGCTAATACTGACAGGCATATTGGCACTTGGCCTATGCGGTCTGGTTGGTTATCAATTATGGCAATTACGGATCAAACTAAAGAAGCAGATATTCGGCGCAAAACTGATGTTGCGGCTAACAATATTTTTTTCGTTGATAGCAATTTTACCCGGATTGCTGGTGTATGCGGTATCGGTACAGTTTTTAGGGAAGAGCATCGAGTCCTGGTTTGATATTCGAGTAGAGCAAGCGCTTGAAGGCGGTTTAAATTTAGGACGAAATACTCTGGATGCAGGATTAAAGGAAATGGGGAAAAAAGGCCAACTTATATCGCAGATATTAGGAGACCAATCCCCCAAAAAATATGGCGAAACACTCACACGTTTGATTGACAAATCCGAAGCGCAAGAGGCGGCAATCTACAGTTCGAAAGGGAAGTTAATCGTATCGGTAAACACGGGAATTCAACAGAAGCGCCCGGATCAACAAATGATAAATGCAGCACTGCGGCAGGGAAATTATAGCTTGGTTGATGTGCTGCCGGATAATCAATTAATCTGGTATGTCCTGGTTCCAATCAACACACCCGGTACATCCGGCGAAAAGCAAGTATTGCAATTTATCCAACTGGTGCCACAACAGTTTTCAGCAGACGCCGAGACAGTTCAAGCAGTATATCGAGATTATCAGGAATTAACACTGTCTCGAGCGGGTCTCAAACGGCTTTACGGAATAACATTAACGTTATCTCTATTGATTGTTTTATTAAGTGCGGTATCGGCAGCATTTATGTTAAGTGGGCGGTTAAGTTCGCCATTAGCCGCGCTTGCAGAAGGAACCCGGGCAGTAGCTCAGGGCAACTTTTCCGGAAACTATCCGGTACAAAGCAAAGATGAGCTAGGCGCTTTGACCGGGCTATTCAATCAAATGACGTCACAACTAGCAGATGCAAAGAGTTTTAGCGAACAGCAACAAAGCCAATTAGAGAATGCTAAAGGATACCTGGAAAGCATTTTGACACATTTATCGTCAGGCGTAATTGTGGTTGATGAACAATTTGTTTTGCGCTTATCAAATACCAGCGCAGAGCAAATATTGGGTGTGCAGTTGCGTAATGTGAATGGACAATCGCTGTCTGAAATAATGTCCGAGCATGCGTTGCTGCGACCTTTTGCAAATGCAGTCATGACGGCGATCAAGGAATCGGGGAGCAACGAATGGCAAAGACAAATTGAGCGAATGAGTAAAAATGGCGACCAAATGCTTTTACTACGCGGAACACGGTTGGCAACGGCAATGGAAAACGGTTATGCAATAGTCTTTGATGACATCACACCGCTATTGCAAGCCGAACGCCAAGCGGCATGGGGTGAAGTCGCGCGCAGGCTTGCCCATGAAATTAAAAATCCGTTGACACCGATACAATTGTCGGCAGAGCGTATGCAACACAAGTTAAGTGAAAAACTAAACGAACAGGATGCAAAATTATTGCAGCGAGCTACGCATACTATTGTAAGCCAAGTAGCTGCCATGAAAAATATGGTAGCTGATTTTGCAGATTATGCACGCGCTCCGGCGCCCAAATTGTTGCTATTGGATATGCACCAATTGCTAAATGAAGTAATGGGGCTGTATGAAGCAAACAGCAGCCCGATTGCGCTCCAGTTGAATGCCACCCAAACTTGGTTAATCGGTGATTCAACGAGGCTTAGACAAATAGTCCACAATCTTCTGCACAATGCACATGATGCATTACAGCAAACTCAAAACCCGCAGATTGTGCTTTCCACTACAAGTTCAGAGACGGAGTTTCATTTGACAGTAAGTGATAATGGTTGCGGAATTCAGGAACAAGTTTTAGCCCGAGTGTTTGAGCCGTACATGACAACGAAAACAAAAGGTACCGGGTTAGGCTTACCAATAGTAAAGAAAATTGTTGAGGAGCATGGAGGAAAAATCTCAATATCAAACAGACCCTCAGGAGGGACGCAAGTTAATGTTAGCCTGCCATTGGCGCTAGAAATGGAGGAGGCGTAATGTCTACAAAAGAAATACTGGTTGTTGATGACGAAGTTGGTATTCGGGAATTGCTTTCGGAGATATTATTCGATGAAGGGTATCAGGTACATGCAGCAGAAAATGCCGCGCAGGCAAGAGCATATCGCGCAACACATCAGCCAGACTTGGTTCTGCTGGATATTTGGATGCCAGAAGTCGACGGGCTTGTATTGCTGAAGGAGTGGTCTGCACAGCAATTATTGACCATGCCGGTAATCATGATGTCTGGCCATGGCACAATAGAGACGGCATTGGAGGCAATAAGAATAGGTGCAACAGACTTTCTGGAAAAACCAATTGCATTACAAAAACTATTGAGTACCGTTGCTGCTGCCATGCAGCACGTTGTACCACCGATACAACAAGAGCAGGAAGAAAAAGCGCAGTTGACCGTCAACCAGGAAGGAATGGTGATGGTTCCATTACCGCTGGATTTGCCACTGCGCGAGGTCAGAGAATACTTCGATAGTGCATATTTTAATTACCAATTACAAAAAGAAAGCGGAAACATAAGCCGAATTGCAGAAAAAATAGGAATTGAGCGCACACACTTGTACCGGAAACTGAAACAATTAGGGATAAAACCCAACAAAAAACCGATGGATGCGACTGAACAATAGTCCAGAGACGATATTGCCCAAAATAGGAGCGTGCGGCATAATCGAACACCCGTAGCTATAAAAATACTAATATTTGAATTTCAGGATGATTTTGAGGAGACTGTATAATGGCTGTAGCGCGCAATGTAACCCCCCCCAAGTTTAACGACGTAACAGGTGCGATTCGCGCACTTGCGATGGATGCAGTTCAAAAAGCAAACTCTGGACATCCCGGTGCCCCGATGGGTATGGCAGAAATAGCCGAAGTATTGTGGAATCATCATCTGAGACATAACCCGGCAAATCCGAAATGGGCAGATCGAGATCGCTTCGTCCAATCTAATGGTCACGGTTCGATGCTGATTTATGCATTGCTGCACTTGACCGGATATGACTTGCCAATAGAAGAGTTGAAACGATTCCGGCAAATGCACTCAAAAACGCCCGGTCATCCTGAATACGGATACACCGTAGGCGTTGAAACAACAACCGGGCCATTAGGCCAAGGCATTACCAATGCAGTTGGAATGGCTATGGCTGAGAAATTGTTGGCCAATGAATTTAACAAACCAGGCCACGAAATCGTCAATCACCATACCTATGTATTTATGGGTGATGGTTGCATGATGGAAGGCATTTCTCATGAAGCCTGCGCACTGGCTGGAACATGGGGACTGGGCAAGCTGGTTGCATTTTGGGATGACAACAACATTTCCATCGACGGACATACCGATGGCTGGTTTACGGAAGATACACCCAAGCGGTTTGAAGCCTATGGCTGGCATGTTATAGCAGATGTGCAAGGCCATGATTCGAACGCGCTGAATGCGGCTATCTTGGCAGCCAAGGCAGTGACAGATAAGCCAACACTGATTTGCTGTAAAACGATTATTGGGGCCGGCTCGCCAAACAAAGAAGGCACACACGATGTACATGGCGCGGCATTGGGTGACGCGGAAGTTGCCGCAACGCGCGCGCATATTGGCTGGAACTACCCCCCGTTTGAAATTCCAAAGCATGTGTATGAAGCTTGGGATGCGCGCACCAAGGGAGAGGGTTTGGAAAAACTTTGGAACAACAAGTTTGCCGAATATAGAAAAGCTTATCCCGAAGAGGCCGCAGAATTTGAACGTCGTACTAAAGGTGATCTCCCGGCAAACTGGCCCGAATTTGCGGCAAAAGTGATTGCCCAGATTAATGAAAAGGCTGAAACAATTGCCACACGAAAAGCATCGCAAAATGCAATTAATGCATTGGTGTCCGGATTGCCGGAGTTTTTGGGCGGCTCCGCAGACTTGACAGGGTCTAACCTGACAAATTGGACCGGCGCAAAACATGTGCATGGCAAGAAACCCGGCAATTACATTAGCTATGGGGTACGTGAATTTGGTATGTCCCATATTATGAACGGCATGGCGTTACACGGTGGACTATTACCGTTCGGGGGCACTTTCTTGATGTTCTCGGAATATGCCCGCAATGCCTTGCGCATGTCTGCGCTGATGAAACAACGCGTAATTTTTGTATTCACGCACGACTCAATAGGTTTGGGTGAAGATGGTCCGACACATCAACCCGTGGAACAAACAACGACATTGCGCTTTATTCCAAATATGGATACCTGGCGCCCATGCGATACGGTAGAGTCTATTGTTTCCTGGGTTGCATCGGTAGAGCGCAAAGATGGCCCAAGTTCGTTGATATTTAGCCGTCAGAATTTGGCATTCCAAAAACGTGATTCGACACAGATAGCCGATATTCGCAAGGGCGGATATATTCTTTCAGAAACCGCCAAAGGCAAACCGCAAGCTATTATTATCGCGACCGGCTCAGAAGTTGATCTCGCAGTAAAAGCCCAAGCGGCTTTGGCTGCAGAGGGGATTGATGTACGAGTAGTGTCAATGCCGTCTACTAACGTGTTTGATAGACAAGATCAGGCTTACAAAGAAAGCGTGTTACCAAAAGGAATCAAGCGCGTGGCTGTAGAAGCTGGCGTGACAGGTCTGTGGTATAAATATGTTGGACTGGATGGCGCGGTGGTCGGGATGGACTGTTTCGGCGAATCTGCCCCGGCTCCTGAGCTATTTAAGCACTTTGGTTTTACCGTGGAGAATGTAGTAAACACGGTGAAGGGCATTTTGTAATACCACAAAATTTTTTATAGCGGGAGAGAGAAAATGGCAATTAAAGTAGGTATCAACGGATTTGGCCGTATTGGCCGTATGGTGTTCCGTGCTGTAACGAAAGATTTTCCGGAAATCGAAGTTGTGGCAATTAATGACTTGTTGGAGCCGGACTATCTGGCTTATATGTTGAAGTATGACTCGGTTCATGGACGCTTCAACGGTGACGTATCCGTAAACGGACACAATCTGCTGGTGAATGGCAAAACAATTCGACTGACCGCAGAAAAAGACCCGGCAAATTTGAAGTGGAACGAAGCCGGTGTTGACATTGTGATCGAAAGCACGGGATTTTTCCTGACCAAAGAAACTTGCCAAAAACACATCGATGCTGGCGCCAAAAAAGTTGTGCAGTCCGCGCCGTCAAAAGATGACACTCCGATGTTCGTTTATGGAGTCAACCATGAAACGTATAAAGGAGAGAACATCGTTTCGGGTGCTTCGTGTACAACAAATGCCTTGGCCCCGGTGGCAAAAGTCTTGAATGACACCTTCGGCATTAAGCGTGGATTGATGACTACCGTTCACGCAGCGACAGCAACGCAAAAAACGGTTGATGGCCCATCCAACAAAGACTGGCGCGGTGGCCGGGGTATTTTGGAAAATATCATCCCCTCATCCACGGGCGCAGCCAAAGCTGTTGGCGTTGTGATTCCACAGTTGAATAAGAAGTTAACCGGGATGTCCTTTCGCGTACCCACTTCAGACGTGTCCGTCGTTGACTTGACAGTCGAATTAATTAAAGAAGCGAGTTACGATCAAATTGTTGCCGCGATGAAAGCCGCGTCGGAGAGCGGTCCGCTAAAAGGAGTGCTGGGCTTTACTACCGATAAAGTGGTGTCCACCGATTTCCGCGGCTGCACCAAGCCGTCAATATTTGATGCGGAAGCGGGCATTTCGTTAGACCCTACCTTTGTTAAGGTCGTAGCTTGGTACGATAACGAGTACGGTTATACCTGCAATCTGTTGCGCTTGGTTCGTCACGTAGCCAAGTAATATTCTCCGAAAAAGGGCTGGTATTTACCAGCCCTTTTTAGTATTAATCCTGAACAAAGGAATAATCATGTCAGTTATCAAGTTGACCGATTTGGCGCTCAAAGGCAAGCGCGTCTTAATTCGTTCCGATCTCAATGTGCCAGTCAGTGACGGCAAAGTAACTTCCGATGCGAGAATTACAGCGTCAATGGCAACAATTAAATTTGCACTTAATGCGGGCGCGCGAGTAATGGTGACATCCCATCTGGGGCGTCCGGAAGAAGGTGTGTACTCGGAAGAAAATTCACTGAAACCCGTTGCTGATGTTATAGCCGGCAAGTTGGGAAAGCCCGTGCGTTTGATAAAAGATTGGGTAGATGGTGGTTTTCAGGTTGCAGAAGGGGAGCTGGTGCTGTTGGAAAATTGCCGCTTTAACAAGGGCGAAAAAAAGAACGCTGACGAAACGGCTAAAAAATACGCCGCGCTATGCGATGTGTTTGTAATGGATGCTTTTGGGACAGCACATCGTGCAGAGGCTTCGACTCACGGCGTGGCAAAGTACGCACCCGTAGCTGCCGCAGGGATTCTGCTCACTGAAGAGTTGGACGCTCTGACTAAAGCACTGCTGAGTCCGGCTCGCCCGATGGTGGCAATTGTGGGCGGCTCTAAAGTATCAACCAAGTTAACAGTATTGGAATCGTTGTCTGAAAAATGCGAACAACTGGTGGTTGGTGGCGGAATAGCCAACACCTTCCTCAAAGCCGTTGGTAAAAATGTTGGCAAGTCATTGTGCGAAGACGACCTTGTTCCGACAGCACAAGCCTTGATAGAAAAAATGAAACAACGCGGCGCCAATATACCCATTGCTGTTGATGTGGTAGTGGGCAAGAAATTTGACGCCAATGAACCGGCGGTATTGAAAAATGCAAGCGATGTTGCCAACGACGACATGATTTTCGATATCGGCCCCAAGTCTGCAAAAGAAATCGCCGACATTATTCTGAAAGCCGGAACTGTAGTATGGAATGGCCCGGTTGGGGTATTTGAATTTGACCAATTTGGCGAAGGTACAAAAACAATTGCGACGGCGATTGCGAATACTAAAGCGTTTACTTTGGCGGGTGGTGGCGACACTATTGCAGCAATTCAAAAATACGGCATCTATGACAAAGTGTCATACATTTCCACTGCAGGTGGTGCGTTCCTGGAATTCCTCGAAGGCAAAACGTTGCCTGCGGTAGAAATTCTCGAACAACGCGCCAAGAAATAACTAACTAGGACTCTCATGCTCCGTAGAACCAAAATAGTTGCAACGCTGGGTCCGGCATCCAGTGACCAAAAAGTACTGGAGCAAATGATACGCGCAGGCGTGGATGTGGTGCGGATGAATTTCTCCCATGGAACAGCACAAGACCACATGGGGCGCGCAGAGAAAGTCCGGGCTGCAGCACAGGCTGCCGGGCGAACCATAGGTATTTTGGCCGATTTGCAAGGGCCGAAAATACGCGTGCGCAGATTTGAGAATGACAAAATCACTCTTAACAAAGGGGATGCATTCATTCTCGATGCCTCATTGGACGGGCTTGGTAACCAGGAACGGGTTGGGCTGGATTACAAAGAGTTGCCCAATGATGTGGATGTTGGAACAGTACTGTTACTCAATGATGGCATGCTGGAGTTTCATGTCACGGGTGTGAAAGGACCCGAGGTGCATTGTGTAGTCGTTCGTGGCGGGGTGTTGTCCAACAACAAGGGTATCAACCGCAAAGGTGGTGGTCTGACAGCGCCAGCGCTAACGGATAAAGACAAAGAAGACATAAAGACGGCTGCGCTAATCAAGGCAGACTTTTTAGCGGTGTCTTTCCCGCGTTCCGCATCCGATATGAAGCTGGCGAGAGAGTTGATGCAAGCAGCCGGTGGTAAGAGTTTGCTGGTTGCCAAAATCGAACGCGCGGAAGCTATTCCGGTGTTGGGTGAAATTATTGATGCTTCTGATGTCATCATGGTTGCTCGCGGAGATTTGTCGGTCGAAGTTGGTGACGCTGCCGTGCCGGGATTACAGAAGAAAATGATCAAAATGGCTCGTGCAAGAAACAAGCTGGTTATCACGGCCACACAGATGATGGAATCCATGATCAATAACCCGATACCAACCCGTGCGGAAGTGTCTGATGTTGCCAACGCAGTACTGGATGGAACCGATGCCGTAATGTTGTCAGCAGAAACGGCCGTGGGCGACTACCCGGTAGAAACTATCGAAGCGATGGCACGTATATGCGTTAATGCGGAAGTAGAAACCGAAGATAGCGTACTGGATCACCGCTTGGAAAGAGGAAAGTTTTCTCGGATAGATCAATCGATTGCCATGTCGGCGTTATATGCGGCGTCTCATTTCAAAGTAAAAGCAATCATTGCGTTGACGCAATCCGGCTCTACTGCACTATGGATGTCGCGTGTCAATGCGGGGGCACCTATTTTTGCGATGACACCGATGGAGGCCACACTGAGTAAAGTTACTTTGTTCAGCGGGGTACATCCAATCGCCTTCAAAAGTAAATCAAAGGATCATTCGGTGACATTGCGCCAGGCAGAAGATGAACTGACGAGATTGGGTTTGGTGCATGACGATGATCTGATCGTAATGACTGTTGGTGAGGCTATCGGTGAAGCGGGACATACCAATACTTTAAAGATTGTACGTGTGGGCGATCACCGAAAAATTTAAGCAGTCGAACAGTACAATATCGAATTTATTAGTGAACTTATAATTAATCCGGAGGAAAAAATGGCACTCGTATCCTTACGTCAACTTCTTGATCACGCGGCAGAAAATGGCTACGGCTTGCCCGCGTTCAATGTCAATAATTTGGAACAAGTAAAAGCAATCATGGAGGCGGCAGACGAAACTAACAGCCCTGTGATCATGCAAGGCTCCGCCGGAGCACGCAAATATGCAGGTGAAGCGTTTCTGCGTCACCTCATAGAAGCGGCTGTGGAGGCTTATCCACATATCCCGGTCGTTATGCATCAGGATCACGGCGCATCCGAGGCCGTCTGTATTCAAGCGATCAAGTCCGGCTTCTCCAGCGTGATGATGGATGGTTCGCTGTTGACAGATGGCAAGACGCCATCCACCTTTGACTACAACGTCAATATTTCACGCAGAGTATCTGAAATTTCACACGCGGTTGGTGTTTCCGTTGAGGGTGAGTTGGGTTGCCTCGGATCATTGGAATCGGGCCAAGGTGAAAAGGAAGACGGTCATGGGGCTGAAGGTAAACTTAGCCATGACCAGTTGCTTACCGACCCGAATGAAGCGGCTGAATTCGTCAAGCTAACCCAAGTTGACGCATTGGCAATTGCCATCGGAACATCCCACGGCGCATACAAATTTACACGTCCGCCCACAGGAGCAGTATTACGCATAGACCGGATCAAAGAAATACATGCGCGCCTTCCAAATACTCACCTGGTGATGCACGGTTCGTCTTCGGTGCCACAAGAGTGGCTGAAAGTGATTAACGAATTTGGCGGCGCAATGGGTGAAACTTACGGTGTGCCTGTCGAAGAAATTGTAGAAGGCATTAAGAATGGCGTGCGCAAAGTGAATATTGATACGGACTTGCGTATGGCATCTACCGGAGCGACACGTCGTTACTTGGCACAAAACCCCAAAGATTTCGATCCGCGTAAATTCCTGGCTGCCACAACCAAGGCAATGAAAGAAATTTGCAAGTTGCGTTATGAGGCGTTCGGTAGTGCTGGTCAAGCGGCCAAGATCAAACCAATCTCTTTGGAGGCGATGGCAAGTCGCTATGCTAAAGGCGAATTAGCTGCGATTATCAAGTAGCAGTTACAAAAAGCTGTAAACGAAAAAGCGACCAGAGGGTCGCTTTTTCGTTTTGATAGCATCAAGGTAAATGAAGAACCCCGCAGCAAGCTACGGGGTATCGCCCCCAGTCAAACCCGCAGGCTGTCGCCTGCCATCGCCCCAAGGGGCGGGGAATTGAACCCGGAGAGATTAAACTGCTGAATGCGATAACCTATTGAGAACGCGAGCGAAAAACAAAGAAACCGCGCCCGACCAACAAGGTGGAAGAGCTGAGAGACGGCTACATACCATAGAACTGCCGTTAAATTTGCACGGAACTTGTAGTCTCTCTGACCGTTGATAACCATAGCGCATTGCACCGAATGTAAAACCATGCGGCGCAATGCCCGTTGGTTATTGCGCCCTACGCAGGCTTTAATATTTAACAAACCGGATTCATCAACAGTAATCACATGCGTATTCCACGGTCATTCGGCCACCCAGTCCACGCACATTCGGCCCCCGATTCCATTAGCAGTAATCACACTTCGTTTTTGATACTTGTTCGGCGCTTCCGTAGATATAAATTACTTATACAACCCCACCGAATTTGCAGAGCCTTGTGCAGAACAAATAGTAAGACTAGAGCACTGTCCCGTTATTGGAACACCATTTACATTAGCATTGACTACACCAACATTATTAATAGCAACACCAATTACCCAAGCGTTAGAATTAGTGACAGGAACACCAGAAGCAGCGGCAGCAGTATAAGTACAAGTTTCAATCATAGTAAAGTTGCCAGAACCATTATTGATAGTAACTGATGGTGGGTTATAGGTTTCATTACACACAACAGAAGCACTATTAGCAACTACAGATTTATCTGTATAAACAGGATTCCATACACCATCGTAAGGATTACCTTGATTACCAAGGCCGTTAAGGCAACCAGAAAATAAGCAAGCAAATAATACTGTGATCAACATAGAACTAAATCTCATTTACTAATTCTCCATAAATAGTTCAATTAAAATCTACCGTTACACCACAATACTGCCCTATATGCACTTATTGTGCAACGCTCACTTACTCTAATCTTGCGACTCAAAGCGCTAACCATCACAGCGAATTCTTGGAAACTGACATTCCCACAGGCTACCAGATTGTATTGTTCAGCAAAACGATTTAGTCCGCTTTTGTCCGAGTGCAGGCTAACGTATTCTACTCGGCAAGGGCCGCTTTACAAACCGGTAGCAGCCGCTGCGTCCAAGCAGGATATGGCAAGCACCCTTTCATTTCTTGGTGTTGCCGCACAAATACAGACACTAAATCGCTACACGAGCTTCACTAGACACGACACAGTCAGTTTAAGAATTATCCGATATCAATTGTGCATTTGAAAGCGGGGCAGCTCAATATTCGATGCGGGTTAAATGATCGGCCTATCACTTAAGAAATATTGATACCGCCTATCATTCTTTGAGATTCTGCCAACAGAAAACGCTCAAATTCCTCAGCTGCAATTGAAGAACGCTTATCTTTTCGGTGAACGATATACCAGTGACGGACAATAGGAAAATGATTAACATCGAGAACAGTTAATCGCTTGGACTCTAATTCCAATTCGATACCGTGGCGAGAAATTATGCCGATTCCGATCCCTGCCTGCACCGATTGTTTGATTGCTTCATTGGTATCCATTTCCATGTGAGTTGGCAACGGAAGATGATGCGTTGAAAAAAAACGCTCAACAACACCTCGGGTTCCGGAACCCCGCTCACGTAGCAGGAAGGTCTCCTTGGCCAATTGCCGGGGCTGAATATTTTTTGCTGATGCCAAAGAATGCGTTGGCGACGCGATTACAACCAGCGGGTTTTCCATAAATGCATCAGCCCGCATTTCGGCACTGGCCGGTGGCTGGCCCATGATTGCCAAGTCGGCCACGTTTTCGGTTAATTGCTTGATAACGGCATCACTGTTTGCAACAGATAAGCTTACTTGTATCTTGGGGTGTGTGTGAATAAATTTGGCAAGCAATTGAGGCATGAAATAGTTGGCGGTGCTCACCACGGCAATGTTAAGGTGTCCGCGCTCAAGCCCTTTCATTTCGCTGAATACAGACTCCATTTCGTCAACAAGGAGCAAGATACTCCGGCAGTAATGCAACATCTCACGACCGGCTTCAGTAAGAAAGATTTTTTTTCCAAGCTGTTCAAACAAAGGTAGCCCGACAATACTCTCAGCCTGCTTAATTTGCATGGACACGGCGGGCTGGGAGAGATAAAGTTCATCCGCAGCGCGCGAATGGCTTAGATGGCGGGCAACGCTTTCGAAAACTTGTAGTTGGCGCAATGAAATTGGGAACATGGTTCGATTTATATCATAAATTAAACTTATAGTTCGCATAATAATATTTGACTATTATTTATGCTTAATTGGCCCTATAGTTCACCCAGTTGCATCTCAACTAGATAATTAATCAGGAGGAAACATGGATCAGTCGGCACGTTACTCAAATTTAGATTTAAAAGAAGACGACCTTATTAAAGGTGGCAAACATATTCTGGTTGCGTACACAATGACCCCGGCAGCGGGTGTCGGTTATCTGGAAGCGGCTGCCCACATTGCGGCCGAGTCTTCCACCGGCACAAACGTTGAGGTTTCTACAACCGATGACTTTACCAAGGGAGTAGATGCACTGGTGTACGAAATCGACGAAGCCAAAGGAGTCATGAAGGTGGCCTACCCGAATGAATTGTTTGACCGCAACGTAACCGATGGTCGAGCAATGATAGTATCCTTCCTGACTTTGGCGATTGGAAACAACCAAGGTATGGGTGACGTAGAAAGCCTGCAACTGCAAGACTTCTATGTACCACAACGCATGTTGCAACTGTTTGACGGCCCGGCAAAGGACATCTCCGATCTCTGGCGCATCTTGGGCCGCCCGGTTGTGAATGGTGGTTACATTTCAGGCACCATCATCAAGCCAAAGTTAGGTCTGCGGCCCGAGCCCTTTGCGAATGCGGCGTACCAATTTTGGTTGGGTGGCGATTTCATCAAGAACGATGAGCCACAGGGCAACCAAGTGTTCTGTCCGTTGAAGAAAGTAATCCCGTTAGTGTATGACGCGATGAAGCGAGCTCAGGACGAAACCGGTCAGGCCAAACTGTTCTCCGCAAATATCACAGCAGATGATCACTATGAAATGTGCGCCCGAGCAGACTTCATTCTGGAAACATTCGGTCCCGATGCTGACAAGGTTGCGTTCCTGGTTGACGGTTATGTTGGCGGTCCCGGCATGATAACAACTGCACGTCGCCAATACCCTGGCCAGTACCTTCACTACCACCGCGCCGGTCACGGTGCGGTTACATCCCCATCATCAAAGCGCGGCTACACAGCGTTCGTGTTGGCGAAGATGTCCCGTCTGCAAGGCGCTTCCGGAATTCACGTGGGTACAATGGGATTCGGCAAGATGGAAGGCGGCAAGGATGACCGTATCATCGCTTACATGATAGAACGTGATTCTGTAGATGGCCCTTTCTACCATCAAGAATGGTACGGTATGAAGCCAACGACACCAATTATTTCCGGTGGTATGAATGCGTTGCGTTTACCGGGCTTCTTTGAAAATCTCGGCCATGGCAACGTCATCAATACGGCAGGAGGCGGCTCTTACGGTCACATCGATTCTCCGGCAGCAGGCGCTATTTCTTTGCGGCAATCGTATGAGTGCTGGAAGTCCGGCGCGGATCCGATTGAATATGCGAAATCACATAAAGAATTTGCCCGAGCATTCGAATCTTTCCCGAAAGATGCCGACAAGATATTCCCCGGATGGCGCCAAAAACTGGGCGTTCACAAGTAAGCTGAATGCTTGGCAATTGAAGCCCCTGCCGGAAAATTTTGCAGGGGCTTTTTTTTAACCAAATCTGACCGACAGAATTAGTCAAGTATCAACCTATGGTGAACAGCATGAGCGACACGTTCGACATCAAACAATATCAAATTACACAAGAGCCCTTTTATCAAGCGCAGAGTAATGAAGTAGCGTTATACAAAGCGGCATATGCTGCACGATTGCCGGTAATGCTGAAAGGCCCCACCGGATGCGGAAAATCGCGTTTCGTGGAATATATGGCTTGGAAACTGGGGAAGCCGCTAATTACGGTGGCATGTAATGAAGACATGACGGCGTCCGATTTGGTTGGACGCTATTTGCTGGATGCCAACGGCACGCGTTGGCTGGATGGTCCGCTTACATTGGCGGCACGTTATGGTGCGATTTGTTATCTGGATGAAATAGTCGAAGCTCGTCAAGACACAACAGTTGTAATTCACCCGCTGACCGATCATCGCCGCACATTACCACTGGACAAAAAGGGAGAGCTGGTTCGGGCGCACCCTGATTTTCAAATAGTGATTTCCTACAATCCCGGCTACCAAAATCTGATGAAAGACCTGAAACAGTCAACAAAGCAACGTTTTGCCGGATTGGAATTTGACTACGCGAAATCTGATGTTGAAATTGGAATTGTAAGCAAAGAAGCGGGAGTCGATACAGATATCTCAGCCAAACTGGTCAAGATCGGTGAAACAGCACGGAATCTGAAAGGACATGGTTTGGATGAAGGCATTTCGACGCGATTGCTTGTATACGCAGCAACGTTGATTAATCAAGGCATTGCTCCAAGAGATGCGTGCCGGATGGCGTTGGTTCGTCCGATAACGGATGATGCAGATATTCGCGATACGTTAGACCACGCAATAGATGCGGTATTCGCGGCTTAAGAGAAATGACCGCTACGCAAGAAGAGCGCGAAAAGCTGAAATGTAATTTCAAACGCGTGCAAAGTGTGTTTGATGGTTGCATGGCGGATGCACGGCAACACCTGAGTGCTGCGGGCATTGAAGCGTATATAGAAGGCGCCAACGCAATAAACAAAACCGGTCGCGGCGAAGAGCCGGTTTTGGTATTTCTGGAAGAGATGCCGCAAGTTGCGGCAAAGTTAGGAGAAGAAGTAATTGAAGAAGTAGTAACCTTTACGCGTACTCTGGCAAAATCTCCGAACAGCAAAGCAATTCCCAATTTTTTGCAAAGCTTGGGGGGGGCAGCACGCGCACTGGAAAGCCGTTTACTGTTTACAGAATACCTGAACCTTGTGGTGCAAACGGCAATCCGAACCAGCCCCAAAGTGCATGGCATTGATTCGATGTATACCAGCGAATGTTTGCCCGACTTTCTGGATAGCGTGCCGCATTTGCTATCCATGCTGTCACTTGGCGGATTAACAAACTGGGTAAACTACGGCGTCCTGGCTTATCCCGGCGACCCGGAGCATCAACGCGAATATTTTCAAATAAAAACGGCAGATAGTCGCGCGATAATTCAGCGCGAGCGCCATGGCACGCTTTTTTCCGATGCTGAACGCAAGTTGGATTTGTATTTGCGCGGACTATGGCTGCATGAAGTGCAATTTGTCCCCTATTCTCTCGATTTCGATGAACTCCGCAAACCGGTCCCCTACCTGAACGAGCAAGGGCTGCATCTGCCGGATGTGTTTGATGATCTACCGAACGGTGTGCGGGGAATTGACCGGTATCGCGCTGTGCTAGCACACTTGAGCGCGCATCGCCGTTGGACAACGCCCTTGATCGCCGACAATCTAAGTCCGTTTCAACGTATGGCGGTTGAGGTCTTTGAAGATGCGCGAGTGGAGTATTTGGCGTTGCAGGAATTTCCCGGTCTGCGCTCCCTTTGGTGCAAACTGCATCCGATACCAAATGAAAACCTGCAACAAGATGCAGACGTATCCTACATTCGTCATCGCTTGGCAATTTTGTCGCGCGCGCTATTGGACCCAAAACACACTTATGACAATCCGCTCGCTTTGAAATATGTCGCGCGCTTTAACGAACTGATGGCGAAGGGCAATACTCGCACTTCGGACATTCAGTTGTTGGGCGTACAGTTTATAAGTGAAAGCAAGGTGCCAAGCGATTCGTCCGGCAAAATATATTTCACCAATACAGAAGTGGAATATCGAGACGATAACCGCATGATGTGGGTGTTCATCGAGGAGGGCGATGAAGAAATCTATGAAGAGCGTCCGCGTCCGCCTGTCGAAACGGAAGACGACTTCAAAGTGCCGCCGCGAATGTATCCCGAATGGGATTACGGCGCAGAACATTATCGCCCAGATTGGGTAAGCCTGTACGAGCACTTGCAACCCAAAGGCAATCCTGCACACATTGATCAATTACTAGCCAAACATAGCGCGTTGGCAAAACGGCTAAAAAAGATCATTGACTTACTCAAGCCGCAAAACAAAGTGCGCATTCGCTATCAGGAGGAAGGTGCGGAACTTGACCTGGATGTAGCGATTCGTTCACTAATCGATTTCAAAAGCGGCGCGCAGCCAGACTTCCGAATCAACATGAGCCATAAAAACGATGGGCGTAGTGTTGCGGTGTCCCTACTCCTCGACCTTTCGGCATCTTTAGGCGATAAGCCCGGCGGCTGCACGCAAACCAAGCTGGAACTGAGTCAAGAGGCAGTGTCACTGCTGGCTTGGGCGGTCGACCAAATGGGCGACCCGTTGGCAATAGGAGGCTTTCATTCCGATACGCGACACAATGTTCGGTACTGGCATTTTAAAGGCTATAACGAACCGTGGGGCGACGAAGTAAAAGGACGCCTGGCAGGAATGGAGGCAAACTTTTCCACGCGTATGGGCGCAGCAATTCGTCATGCGGGCCACTATTTGGCTCACCAGAAAGCGGATAAAAAACTTTTACTCGTGCTGACTGATGGAGAACCTGCCGATATTGATACCAGTGATCCGAAGTTGCTGCGAGAAGATGCACGAATTGCGGTGCGGGAATTGGATCAACAAAATATCTATACGTATTGCATCAACCTGGACCCAAGGGCGGATGAATATGTGGCAGACATATTTGGCAAGCATTATGCGGTAATCGACAACATCGCCCGACTACCGGAGCGATTACTACAATTATTTATGTCATTGATCAAATGAGGGGGACCAATATTAAAACCTAGAGTCGCCCAAATGTGGCATAGAGAGCAGTACAGAAAACGGGTAAAATTACAGAGTAATAAGCATCAATTAAACAGGGAGAGAGAAAATGAGTAAAAACCTGATTCAATTCATTATAGAAGAAGAACGCCATTTGCCAGGCGTCTCGGGCGATTTCACCGACTTATTGGGTGACATCACCATCGCATGTAAAAAAATCGCACATGCAGTAAACAAAGGCGCATTGATCGGCGTATTGGGCAGCGCAGGCAGTGAAAATATCCAAGGCGAAACTCAGAAAAAACTGGATGTTATAACCAATGATATTTTTATTGCAGAAAACGAATGGAGTGGTCACTTGGCAGCAATGGCATCGGAAGAGATGGATGATATCTATCCAATTCCCGCCAAATATCCAAAGGGTAAATATCTGCTCACATTTGATCCGTTGGATGGGTCTTCAAACATTGATGTTAATATTTCAGTAGGGACTATTTTTTCCATTTTGCGCTGTCCCGCAGGCGTAACCAACCCAACCGCGGCTGACTTCATGCAGCCCGGAACCAAACAAGTATGTGCGGGTTACGCGCTGTATGGGCCGTCAACAATGTTGGTAATTACTACCGGCAATGGCGTCAACGGCTTTACTTTGGATAACGACATTGGCGAATTTATATTGACGCATCCCAAGATGACGATACCAGCCGATACACAAGAATTTGCAATCAACGCATCCAACCGCCGTTTTTGGGAAGTGCCCGTACAGCGCTATGTGGAAGAATGTGTAAAAGGAAAAGACGGGGGACGCGAAAAGAATTTCAACATGCGCTGGGTTGCTTCGATGGTTGCAGAAGTACACCGCATCCTGACTCGTGGCGGAATATTCATGTATCCATTTGACACAAAAGACCCGGGTAAAGCAGGAAAGTTGCGTTTGATGTATGAAGCAAACCCAATGTCCTTCATTGTAGAACAGGCGGGTGGATTGAGTTCCACAGGGCGCGAACGTATCATGGAGTTACAACCTAACGGGCTGCACCAACGTGTGCCGGTTATTCTGGGCTCGAAAAACGAGGTTGAACGCGTAATCAGTTACCACAAGGGCGCATAATGATATGAGTAAGAAGGTTGTTTCGATTGTGATGGGCAGTTCAAATGATTGGGAAATCATGCAACAGGCAGCCCGGGCTTTGGAGGATTTCGGTGTGGAATACGATGCGCGTGTAATATCCGCGCATCGGTCACCCGATTTACTGTTCGAATATATCAAAGACATGAGTGCTCAAGGTGTGCAATGTTTTATTGCGGGTGCGGGGGGGGCGGCACATCTTGCCGGTGTGCTAGCAGGCAAGACCACACTGCCCGTTTTGGGTGTGCCGATTCCGTCCAAGTATTTAAAGGGGATGGACTCACTGCTTTCTATTGTACAGATGCCCAAAGGAATACCTGTGGCTACGTTCGCAATCGGTGAAGCCGGTGCAGCGAATGCAGGATTATTCGCCATTTCAATGCTTGCACTAAACAATGCACAACTAGCGCAGAAGCTTGCTGAATACCGAAAAAAGCAAGCGGAGCAAATTGCCGCAATCACACTGCCATCCCTGTAATTCGAGGTAAATAATGTCTGCTCTGCATGAATCAAATTTAACAAGCCTGAAATTTTTGCATCGCGGCAAAGTGCGCGATCTATACGAAGTCGATAAAGATCATCTATTGATCGTACAAACAGATAGATTGTCAGCCTTCGATGTAATCCTGCCATCGCCCATACCGGGAAAAGGTGAAGTGCTGACAGCGGTATCGAATTTTTGGTTCAAGAAACTGGGCCACGTCATTCCGAACCACTTGTCGGGCATCGACCCGGAATCGGTAGTGAAGACAGAAAGTGAGCGCTCGCAAGTGAGGGGTAGAGCATTCGTCACGAAAAAATTGAAACCATTACCAATCGAGGCAATCGTGCGAGGGTATCTGGTAGGGTCCGGATGGAAGGATTATAAAAAAACGGGAAAGTTATGCGGAATACAACTTCCGGCAGGATTGCAGGAAGCACAAAAATTACCGCAACCGCTGTTTACGCCGTCGACCAAAGCAGCGGTTGGCGATCATGACGAGAACATCTCGTTTGAAGAAGCAAAAAAATTGCTGGGTTCAGATCTTGCAGAACAAGTCAAACATGCCACTGTGAAGCTATACACCGAGGCGGCGGAATACGCACTGACTCGCGGAATAATCATTGCAGATACGAAGTTTGAATTCGGCACCGATGCAACGGGTAAATTATATCTTATTGATGAGGCTTTAACGCCGGATTCATCCCGCTTTTGGCCGGCAGATCAATATAAAGTAGGAAGCAATCCGCCAAGTTTTGACAAACAGTTTGTGCGCGACTGGCTGGAAGCCTCGGGATGGAACAAACAACCTCCGGCACCGCAAGTGCCACAAGATGTATTGCAAAAAACGTCGGATAAATACCGCGAAGCACAAAGACTTCTTACAGGAACATGACCTCAGTACCAAACAAACTTGTCGAAGGATTTCGGCGCTTTCGTGAACAACACTTCGAGCGCAACGATGGTCTATTTCAGCAATTGGTTGCAAAAGGACAAACACCAAAAACACTAGTAGTTGCATGCTGTGACTCGCGTGTAGATCCGGCATTGGTGCTTGATTGCGAACCGGGAGATTTGTTTGTTATCCGAAATGTTGCAAATCTGGTTCCCCCGGTGGAAGGTCGTGCTGGGCATCATGGAACAACAGCAGCAATCGAATATGGCGTTCGTATTCTGGCAGTTGAACACATCATTGTTTTGGGCCACGCGCACTGCGGGGGTATAGGGACCCTGGTAAAAACCGGGGGGGGAAATGTACCCGGCTCTTTCATCGACGACTGGATGTGCCTGGTTGAAAGCGCGCGCAAAAGTGTGATGGAAGAGATGCCACTTTCCACGCAAGAGGAACAAAGGCGAGTCTGTGAGCAACGCGCTATTTTGGTATCGTTGAAAAATTTGATGACATTCGCATGGGTTCGAGAGCGAGTCGAAGCGGGTCAACTAACACTGCATGGCTGGTATTTTGATATTGAACAAGGCCAGCTACTGAGCTACAACTCGGATAGAAATCTTTTCGAAGCACTAAAGTAACGCCGCGCCGTGAAACTTATGGAATCAAAACATGGCTAACAAAATAGAAAGTTTCCGAAGCGGTACCGAATTACAAAATATAAATGTGCAGGAATTTTCGGAAACGCACACGCAAATAATAAATCCGGTAGAAAACTTCCGTCATCGTTTTGAAATGAGAAAAGAACTCGGGCGCGGAGCAACAAGCGAAGTTCACTTGGCGTACGACACCTATTTACAAAAAGAAGTGGCGCTAAAAATATCCAGACCCGGACTTTTCAACGGTGAGCAAGAAAGCTTGCGCAATCGAAAAATGTGGTTGAACGAAACAAGATTGGCGGGCAAGCTGCAACACCCGTTCATCGTTCAGATATATGAAGCCTGCAGCACGGATGAGTTTGACTATCTGGTGATGGAATATGTGCCCGGGGGAACACTTAAGCCGTATACATCATTCGATAATTTATTGCCCCTGAACAGACTGATCGACATACTATACAAGGTGTGCAACGCACTGGACTACTCGCACAAAATGGGCATCTTGCACCGTGATATTAAGCCCAGCAATGTGTTGCTGGGTGACAACAACTCGGTCAAGGTATCAGATTTTGGCGCCGCTTTTTTGTTCAACTCGGATACGACACAAGTTGATACGGTCGGAACATTGCCCTTTATGCCACCGGAACAATTCATGCAGGCGCGGCCAACTGTTCAGTCGGATGTATATGCAGTTGGCGTCATGGCTTATCAGTTACTTACGGGTATGTTACCTTTTACAGCCAAGTCTCACGACGAAATGATTTACCAGAAACTGCATGAGGATGCTTTACCTCTGGAGAAGCGTCGTCAGGATATCCCCCAAGCCCTCAGGTTTGCGGTGCATCGGGCCATGCATCGCGATAAAGATATGCGCTACGCTTCCTGGAAAGCCTTTTGCGATGACCTTGCAACAGCATTGCCGGGAATGGAGACAACAGAAGAAGTGCGTTTCGATTCGGCACATTTTGATGCGATGCGCAACCTTGTATTTTTTGTAAATTTTACTGATAACGAAGTCTGGGAAACTGTTGGGCTTAGCCAGTGGCAGGAAAGAAAAGCGGGTGACCGCATCGTTGGTGAAGGTGAAAGCAGCAGCAGTTTATTCCTGATCGTGAGCGGAGAAGCAATAGTGACAAAGAGCGAAGTGGAGCTCACGCGCATGCATATAGGAAGTTGCTTCGGAGAAATCGCCTATTTGGACGAAGTCAGGCATACGCGTTTGGCAACGGTAACGGCCGTGACCGACATGAAACTGATTATGATTGAAGGAGATTCATTGAAACATGCGAGCGATGGACTTCAAGCAAGCTTTGCCAAAGCATTTTTGAATGTAATGATTGCCAGAATTAAAGATACTGACCGAAGATTGCTTTCGATTTTGCTGGCCCAACAAGCAGAAAACGAAGAAAAGCAAAACTAAAACTAATACGGGGCATAAATAAAGCAAATTACCTAGTTTTGGGGGGTGATATATGTACCGCAGAATGAATGGCAACATCCTGAACAAGAACGACAGATTGAGGTTCCGTAGTATCCGGGGAAACAAAATTCATCTGGCTTGCAAAGGAGCGATATACCTGCTCATACTCATAAGCAACTTTATGCCAACTGCGGGAAAACTGAGGTACAGGCTCTGATCGGCTTAATTGATGCTCAAGCGCATCTACCCAGGCATTAAGCGAAGAACTGAGCGACAGAATACTTCCGGCGCCGGGCGTTACATCCACGCTAGCACCACACACATCAGAAATTACAACAGGAACCCTGGCGGCCATTGCTTCACTGATAACCATGCCATAGGGCTCCGATTTGGCGGGATGTAACAACACATCAAACTCGGAATAGTTTATTTGTCCATCCCACTCTTTCAATACGTATCCGGATTTCCAGTCGGAAAATAAAAACTTCACGGCTGAGGAGGCCGGGCCGACAACAAAAAATTGCAATTCGGGACGAGAAAGACGCAATTGCTTAACAATAGCAACAGCCAGCGGAAGACCTTTACGCTTCCATTCTTCACCGACGAAACCCACAACGCCCCCATCAGCAGGAACGCTACGAACTTCACGGACATTTACAACCGAGACACCGGGAGTAACAGGCTCCGTTAGTTTATTGGCGACAGATGGATAATAATACGCAAGTTGCTGCTTGATATATTGCGAGTTCGGAACAATATAGGCAGGCTTGATGAGTTCGCGTTTTTCCAAAAAAAGCTGCATCGGAATGCGCAGAGAAATCAAATGCCACCAAGGCTTTTGCTTAACACTGGCGAAAACTGATCCGTGAAAAGTGGAAATGTCATGAGAATAAATTCGCTCATGACTATGAATAATGCTATTGGGCTGGGGGTTGTCATGCAGCCAGACAGCAACGCTATGTGCGAACCTGAGCGCGGCAATCCAGCGTGGGCGAGGGGTAACCTCACCGAGCTCAATAACAGTAATCCCGGGGAGTTTGCGGGAATGGCATCTTTCACAAATCACCGTAACCCGATGACCAAGTTGCCGGAGTTGCAAAGTTAACTCCCAGACATAGCGCTCCATACCACCAACCGGCCCATATCTGCGAACCACATGGACTAAATGTAGAGAATTTGGATCATTAGTAATTGAGTCATTGCTTTGCAAAAAAGACAGACTGTTCAAATTCTCATCCCGAGTAGGTAATAAACTATTGTAGTTTTGTGCGCTGCAAAAAATTGACTATGGGTGCGAGTTGAAACAATAGCAAGGCAACCATCTAGTAACATGAAACAAATTCTATCATGAGCACAATGACCTATAAACATAAAGGTAAAGAATTAAAGAAAGGCACGGGTAAAATAATGTAAAGAAAAGAAGAATTTCCCGAGGGGAAGAAAAACAGTGCAGAATTAATCAATAGACAAAATGATACAATTACAGGATTGTAAAGGGTATGGTGAAAAAGCCGTACTGTTAATTAATACGTTGCAACAAGTGCCCCGCCTGTTTTCTACAAGAAACTGAAGATGCGTGCACAAAGTCGCAAGCAAAATATTTATGGTGCAGCAGTATGCCACTAGTCGTAAATTTCAAAAAACACATATCTGAAATATTCGCCCATTCCTTGGCGCAAGTCGCACCCGATCAAAGCGGTGCAACAATTCTTATTGAACGTCCGAAGCAGGCGTCACATGGAGATTACTCATGCAATTTGGCAATGCAATTGGCCAAACCAATGCGCAAAGCACCACGAGACATCGCGAACGCTTTAATCGCCGCGTTGCCCTCTTCCAGTGTTGTTGAAAAAGTCGAAATTGCCGGGGCGGGATTCATAAACGTATTTATTACGACCGCAGCCAAACAAAAAGTAGTGCAAGGAGTGCTGCAAGCAGGGGCCGGTTACGGGCATATCAATATCGGCAGAGGTAGAAAAGTAGGTGTTGAATTTGTCTCGGCAAACCCGACAGGGCCTTTGCATGTTGGTCACGGGCGCGGTGCGGCAGTGGGTGATTGCCTGTGCAATGTACTGCATGCGGCAGGGTGGGCTGTGACGCGCGAGTTTTACTACAACGATGCAGGCGCGCAGATTGATAACTTGACGCTATCGGTCCAATTGCGCTGCAAAGGAATTACACCGGATGATGCTGCGTGGCCCGAATCGGGATACCGCGGCGACTACATCATGGATGTGGCGCGAAGTTACATGGCCAAAGAATCGGTGGAATCGGAAGATCAACACATTACCGCAAGGGGCGATGTAAATGATGTTGAAGGCATTCGACATTTTGCCGTGGCTTATCTGCGCCGGGAACAAGATCTGGATTTGCGCGCATTTCAGGTCAAGTTTGACGTGTTTTCTTTGGAGTCCGCGCTCTATACGGATGGCAAAGTGGCAGAAACCGTCAAAAGACTCATCGACAGCGGACATACCTATGAGCAGGACGAAGCCTTATGGTTGCGCACCACCGACTTTGGCGACGACAAAGACAGGGTGATGCGCAAAAGTGACGGTGGATACACTTATTTCGTACCGGATGTTGCTTATCACCTGGATAAATGGAGACGCGGCTTTGAGCGTGTTATCAACGAACAAGGGTCTGACCACCATAGTACTATCACCCGGGTGCGTGCCGGATTACAGGCGCTGAATGCCGGAATACCCAAAGGCTGGCCGGATTACGTATTACACCAGATGGTGACAGTATTAAAAAACGGCGAAGAGGTAAAGATTTCAAAACGCGCCGGTAGCTATGTGACTTTACGCGATCTGATTGACGAAGTGGGTTGCGATGCCACACGCTATTTTTTAGCAGCCCGGCATCCCGACTCGCAACTGGTGTTCGACATCGATTTGGCAAAATCACAAAGCAATGACAATCCTGTGTACTACATTCAATATGCTCACGCCCGCATTAGCACTGTATTGCAACAATGGGGAGGTACCCGTAGCAAGTTGCAGGAGGCTGATGTCAGCATATTAGATAGCGAATATGAAACGCAAATTTTGCAACGTATGATTGACTTTCCGCAAGTGATCGAGACGGCGGCAGAAGACCTTGCCCCGCATCTGCTTGCATTCTATTTGAAAGAGTTGGCAGCAGAATTTCACAGCTACTATAATGCAACGCGCTTTTTAGTCGATGACAAAAAAATTAAACTGGCACGCTTGGCAATGATTGCGGCCATAGCGCAAGTATTAAAAAACGGGTTGGCACTACTGGGCGTTTCCGCGCCGGAAAAGATGTAAATAATCGAAGGATCAGAAATGAGCAAAAACGCCAAAAGCGGGGGTTCGGGAAGTAGCGCTTCATTGATCGCAGGAATCCTGCTTGGCATGGTTCTGGGTCTTGTTGTGGCGGGCGGTGTTGCCTGGTACCTCATCAAAAAGAATCCGATGTCGTTTGAAAACAAAGAACACCACGAAGCTTCCAAGCCACAATCGGAAAACGTAACAGCCCCGATTTCTGCGTCCTCACCCGCGCCGGTTTCCGCAAGTGCGCCAGTTGCCGCATCGGCAGTGGGTGCAACCAAACAGCATTTTGAATTTTATAAGGTACTCACCGACAAACCGGATGCCGCAACGCAAAAGAATTCGGACAAAAGTGTAACCCCGACGAAAGAAGCCCATACATCGCACCCCGCACACCAGGAAAAAACATCGCAAGCAGTTGCCAGCCCAAAAGAAATATTTTATGTTCAGGCAGGTTCATTTCCCAATGAAGATGACGCCGAAAAACTAAAAGCGAAGTTGGCGATGTTAGGTTTGGAAGCAGGTCTACAAACCGCCGTTATTCCCGATCGAGGCATATACCATCGAGTGCGTTTGGGGCCGTTCACGAGCAGCACTGAAGTGAACAAAACGTTGGAATTGTTGAAACAGAATGGTGTGGCGAATGCCACAGCGATCAAAGTGCAGTAATTAATACAAGGAAAAGACATGAAACTAATCAAACAAATGTTGGCAATAACCTTTTTTTTATTTTCGACGCAAGTTCTGGCGGATGTGGAAGCCGGCAGGGACTACAAAGAACTTAGCCCGGCGCAACCCGTGCACTCCGGCGAAAAAATCGAAGTGCTGGAATTTTTCTTTTACGGTTGCTCGCATTGCTTCAATTTGCATCCCCACATAACCGCATGGGAAAAGAAAATGCCCAAGGATGTGACGCTGCAATATGTCCCGGTTATCTTCCGTGACTCGTGGGAAGGAATGGCGCGTACGTTTTATGCGCTGGAAGCAATTGGTCAACAGCAACGTTTGCATAACGATCTTTTCAACGCATGGAACGTGAACAATATTGATTTGAGCGATGAGGCCAAAGTTTCAGATTTCGTGGCACAGCACGGGGTTGATCGCTCCAAATTCTCTGCGGCATTTAATTCGTTCACGATGAGCAGCAAGGTTGCCCGTAGTAATCAAATGGTGCGCGATTACGGTATACGCGGTACTCCAACGCTGGTGGTTGATGGAAAATATGTCATCACCGGTCTGGAACCGGAAGATATCGTTAAAGTACTGGATGTGCTTGTTGCAAAAGCGCGCAAAGAACGTGGCAAGCATTGATAGAAGTTGAAGCTCTTACTGAAATAGGCAAGTGACTTCCTTGCCCTAAAAGCGAGAGGCGCTCCGTGGTAGTAAACCGGCTCAAGCAGAAACAACCACTCAGAGTGGTAATATCGGGTGCGTCGAGTGGCATAGGCCTTGCCCTCGCGCACCACTATCTAATCGATGGCGCAATCGTCGCCGCCTTCGCTCGTCGTAATGAATTGTTGCAAGTTCTCGCGGCAAAGTTTCCCGACAAAGTTTATTGCTATGCACTTGATGTGCGCGATGCGGCAGCGATGCAAAATGCGGCGCAAGATTTTATTTCCCAAGCCGGAATCCCCGATATTGTCATAGCAAATGCAGGCGTCAGTCGAGGTACCCTAACGGAATATGCCGAAGATATTGATGCCTTCCAACAGGTGATAGACATAAACGTGCTGGGCATAGTGAAAACCTTTCAGCCCTTCCTGGGCGCAATGCGTGAATCGAAAAACGGGACTCTTGTTGGAATTGCGAGCGTGGCAGGCTTTCGCGGATTGCCGGGTGCAAGCGCCTACTCGGCTTCCAAGGCTGCGGCAATTTCATATTTGGAAAGCCTGCGTGTCGAATTGCAAGGAAGTGGTGTGAAAGTGGTTACCATTTGTCCCGGTTATATCAAAACTCCTATGACGGATGTAAATCCTTATCCGATGCCCTTTATGCTGGATGCCGGTGATGCTGCAAAACGCATGGCGCGAGCAATTAAGCGTGGCTGTTCGTTCACGGTGATCCCGTGGCAGATGGGTTTGGTTGGGCGCGCCATAAAACTGTTGCCGAACTGGTTATACGATGTGATATTGAAGCGCGCGCCATACAAGCCGCGCAACTTCTAGCCTTCCAGTTTCTTTTTCAGAATATCGTTCAGTTGGGCAGGATTTGCTTTACCCTTGCTGGCCTTCATCGCGAGGCCGACGAAAAAGCCAAATAGTTTGTCTTTACCACTACGATATTCGGCAACTTTTTCAGCGTTGCCAGCAATGATCTCATCTACCAATGCTTCAATTGCCCCGCTGTCGGAGACTTGCTTTAATCCTTTGGCTTCGATGATTACCTCCGCATCGCCGCCCTCAGACCAGAGGGCGCGGAACACTTCCTTGGCACCGGAATTTGAAATCGTGCCATCAATGATGCGCTTTAGCATGCCTCCGAGTTGAAGTGCGGTGATCGGGCATTGCGTCATTTCCAGACCATCCCGGTTCAGTTGCGCGCTTACTTCGCCGATGATCCAATTCGCGCATAGCTTTGCCGCATACGCTTCAGCAGAAGGGGCGGCATTAAAATTAATGGCACTGAGAACCTGTGGCATTAATGAATTAAATGCGCCGTCGAAGAAATCTGCCATTTCGCGCGAGGATGTAAGGATGCTGGCATCGTAAGCCGACAATCCAAGGTCATTCACATAATGAACTTGTTTAGTTATCGGTAGTTCCGGCAAGGTGGCTCGTACTTGTTCGATCCATGCAGAAGAAATTTCCAGCGGTAACAAATCAGGGTCAGGGAAATAGCGATAATCATGCGCGTCTTCTTTGCTACGCATCGAGCGGGTTTCGCCTGTATCGGGATTGAACAGAACCGTGGCCTGTTGAATCTTGCCGCCATTCTCAATCGTATCAATCTGCCATTGCACTTCGTAGTCAATGGCCTGTTGCATAAACTTGAAGGAGTTGAGATTCTTGATCTCGCGGCGAGTGCCAAGTGACGCACCGGGCTTTCGTACCGACACGTTTACGTCACAACGGAAAGAGCCTTCCTGCATGTTGCCATCGCAGATGCCGATCCAGCGCACCAGCGTGTGTAGTGCTTTCGCATAAGCCACCGCTTCGGCAGCAGAACTCATATCGGGTCCGGAAACAATTTCCAGCAGCGGCGTGCCAGCGCGATTCAAGTCGATGCCGGTAACACCTTGTGATTCGCCATGTACTGACTTACCTGCATCCTCTTCCAAATGAGCGCGAGTTATGCGCACTGATTTTTCATAGGGTTTCGCGTTTCCAGAAAGCGGTTCAACTTGAATCGTAAGGGCACCCGGCCCTACTACCGGCAGATCAAATTGACTGATCTGATAGCCTTTAGGCAGGTCGGGATAGAAATAATTCTTGCGCGCAAATACAGAGCGATGTGCAATGTGAGCACCGGTGGCGAGGCCAAACTTGATAGCGCGCTCTACTGCACCCTTATTTAACACGGGCAGTACACCCGGCAAAGCAAGACTAACCGCATCAGCCTGCGTATTCGGTTCCGCGCCAAAGGCAGTCGAAGCGCCGGAAAAGATTTTAGTGTTGGTGGAAAGCTGAGTGTGAACTTCCAGCCCGATAACGATTTCCCATTGCATAACTATTATTCCTGATCGATGGTTTTTTGGCGCAATTCGCGCAAGTTATCCGGCATAGTCAGCGTTTGCAGATTCCACCCCTCCATCACCATGACATCGTACAAACATTGCTCCAATTCTGCATGTGCAATGAGGGTGGATTGTGAAATTCGACGATGAACATTAGCCATAAGATTACCCTTGCTGATACAACTATTTTGATAAGCAAATAATTTTCGTAACTGCAGCAACTGTTCGGCAACTTGTGCCGGGCAGGCACAAGTATAAATCATCGCTTCTTCGAGTATTTGTTCGAGCTGCAGATCGGCAAAGCGCGCAACCAATTCGTTATTCATATAGCAATCCTCATAATGAAGGTGCGCGACTATGCCAGTCAGTGGCGAGTTGAAATTGGTGCGCGACATTCAACATGCGCGCCTCGTCAAAATAATTGCCGATGATCTGCAAGCCCACCGGCATGTTGTTGGCCCCAAAACCGCACGGAATAGACATGCCGGGTAAGCCCGCCAGATTCACGGCAATAGTGTAAATGTCAGACAAATACATTTGCACCGGATCATCGCCCTTCTCTCCCAGCTTAAATGCAGTAGAGGGCGATGTCGGTCCCAAGATGACATCACATTGTTTGAATGCCTCGACGAAGTCTTGAGCGATCAAGCGGCGAATTTTTTGAGCCTGCAAATAATAAGCATCGTAATAGCCGTGGCTCAACACATAGGTACCAATCATGATGCGGCGTTTTACTTCCGCACCAAAACCTTGGGCGCGGGATTTTTCGTACATATCAGCGAGGTCGGTATATTGCTCAGCACGATAACCATAGCGCACACCGTCAAAGCGCGACAGGTTGCTCGACGCTTCCGCAGGAGCCAGCACGTAGTACACGGGGATAGATAATTTGGTGTTCGGCAAACTAATGTCAACGATGGTCGCGCCGAGTTTTTTATATTCAGCGATGGATGTTTCTACCACTTGTGCCACGTCACTGCTGAGCCCATCCGCGAAAAATTCTTTGGGCAAGCCGATGCGAAGTCCCTTTAAGGGCTTTGCCAAGTCGCGGGTGTAATCCTCTTTGTCACGCTGTAAAGAGGTGGAGTCGCGCTCATCGAATCCGGCCATGGTGTTGAGCAGCAATGCCAAGTCTTCAGCACTACGCCCCATGGGGCCGGCCTGATCAAGACTGGAGGCAAAAGCGATCATGCCGTAACGCGACACCACGCCATAGGTTGGCTTCAAGCCGGAGATGCCGCACAGAGCGGCTGGTTGGCGAATTGAGCCGCCGGTATCGGTGCCGGTAGCTGCGGCGCATAAGCGTGCCGCTACCGCCGCCGCCGTGCCACCCGAGGAGCCACCGGGAACGCGCGCGGTATCCCACGGATTTTTTACCGTGCCGTAGTAAGAAGTTTCGTTGGACGACCCCATGGCGAATTCGTCCATGTTGGTCTTACCCAAATTGATCGCGCCAGCATTGTTGAATTGCGAGATCACGTGAGCATCGTAGGGCGAGACAAAATTGTGCAGCATTTTCGAGCCGCAGGTGGTCAGCCAGCCCTTGGCACAAAAAATATCCTTTTGTGCAAGCGGGATACCGGTCAAGGGTTCTGCTTTGCCCACAGCCAAACGCACATCAGCTTCACGTGCTTGCGCCAGCGAAACTTCAGGATTGAGAGTGATATATGCGTTGAACGCCGGATTGAACTTGGAGATCCGGTCGAGGTAACTTTGGGTTAGCTCAACGCTGGAAATTTTTTTTGCACGCAAAGCGTCGCCAAGTTGTTTGAGAGTAGCGTTGATCATATTCGTTTGTGGTTCTGTGAAATGTTAAACGTGAAATGCGAAACGAAACATCGGGGTTTTATTTCGCCTTTCACTGGAGCTGCGTAACGGAGAGTCACCTTTCACCCCTACTCGATGACCTGCGGAACAAGATACAGGCCCTGTTCCACCTGCGGTGCAATAGCTTGAAAAGCCTCTCGTTGATTGGGTTCGGTCACCACATCCTCACGCAAGCGCTGGCTCAATTCCTGACTGTGCGACATCGGGGCGATACCGGTGGTATCAACGGCCTGCATTTCAGCGATTAAGCCGAAAATACTAGTGAGCTGCGCCAGTGCAGTTTGCTTTTCCTCATCAGACATGGACAAACGGGCCAAACGGGCAACTTTTTCAACATCAGCGATATTCAAAGACATAATGGTGTAACGCTTTAACAAAATGAGCTTAATAGGTTATCATAAACACCTTTAGCGGCGCACCCCTTCTCACAAGGCAATAAAAATGTTGAATTACTTTAACGGATACTTTTCCAACGATCTGGCAATTGACTTAGGCACGGCAAACACACTGATATGGGCACGGGGACAGGGCATCGTATTAAACGAGCCATCGGTGGTAGCGATTCGCCAGGAAGGCGGCCCTAATGGCAAAAAAGTGATTCAACAGGTTGGCCTTGCGGCAAAGCAGATGTTAGGCCGCACACCGGGTAACATTACTGCCATCCGCCCAATGAAAGACGGCGTGATCGCCGATTTTACCGTTACTGAACAAATGCTTAAGCAGTTTATCCGGCGCGTACACAAGTCCAGCATTTTTACGCCCAGCCCGCGCATCGTCATCTGTGTGCCTTGCGGCTCCACTCAAGTTGAACGTCGTGCGATCCGCGAATCTGCCTTCGGTGCCGGTGCCCGCCGTGTTGAGTTGATCGAAGAGCCGATGGCGGCAGCTATCGGCGCGGATCTGCCAGTGGAAGATGCTACCGGCTCGATGGTAGTGGACATCGGCGGGGGTACAACAGAAGTCGGGGTGATCTCGCTAGGCGGTGCAGTGTATTCCGGCTCCGTCCGCGTTGGCGGTGATAAATTTGACGAGGCTATCATCAACTACATTCGCCGCAACTACGGCATGTTGATTGGCGAAACAACAGCCGAACAAATCAAAAAAGAAATCGGGTCAGCCTTTCCCGGTAGTGAAGTGCGCGAGATGGAAGTGAATGGTCGTAATCTGGCAGAAGGCGTGCCGCGCAGCTTCACAATCTCAAGTAACGAAATTCTGGAAGCACTGACAGATCCGCTCAATAGTATTGTTAGCGCAGTTAAGACCGCGCTGGAACAAACCCCGCCGGAACTGGGTGCGGACATTGCCAGCAAAGGAATGGTGCTTACAGGCGGCGGCGCATTATTGCGCGACATTGACCGCTTACTGATGGAAGAAACGGGCTTGCCCGTTGTGATCGCCGATGACCCACTCACTTGTGTGGTTCGCGGTTCCGGTAAGGCTTTGGACAGGATGGACAAGTACAGCAATATCTTCGCAAGCGATTAATTTTTCTTTGGACAGCACACAGTCATTCCGCTTTTTTAATCGCGGGCCAAGCGCGCTAGTGCGCTTGGTGTTTTTCGTCGTTCTTTCCCTGCTACTTTTGTTTGTGGATGCGCGCTTCAAGTATCTCGAATCCACGCGCACTGTCATCTCAATTATTGTTTATCCCTTTCAGCGGCTAACTACTTTGCCAGGAGCAGTGTGGCAAGAGGTCAGCACTTATTTTGAGATCCAACACCGCCTGATTGGGGAAAATGTTCAATTACGCGAGCAACACAGCACTGATTCGGCACAGTTGAATCTGCTGCAAGTGATACAAGCTGAAAACACACAATTGCATAACCTTTTGGACGTTGCGCAAAGAGTGCAATATCCCATGCAAATGGCGGAGATTGCCTATGTCGAACGCGATATTTTCAAACGCAAACTTTTTGTCAGCAAGGGATCAAAAGCCAATGTGCAGCTTGGACAGGTTGTCATGGACGATATTGGTATTGTCGGCCAAGTCACTCGCGTTTATCCGTGGCTTTCCGAAATTACTTTAATTACCGACAAGGATCATGCTGTTCCGGTACAAATTTTGCGAAATGGAATTCGTGCTGTTGTATTTGGTTCTGGCGATATCAACGAACTGGCACTTCGCTATATGCCCATTAGTTCGGACATCCAACCGGGTGACGTGCTGGTAACCTCCGGCATAGATGGTACTTACCCGGCCGGATTACCGGTTGCCAAGGTTGTTAAAATCGAGCGCGATCCGGCCTATCCGTTTGCCAAAATTGTTTGCTTGCCGATGGCCGGCGTTGATAGACATCGTTATTTGCTGATCGTTGCCGGCACACCGGAATTGCCGCCTCGTCCCGAATCCGCCACGACAACGTCTGAAGAAAAACCAAAAATTGTCAGCAAACGGAAACCCCAATGAGCGCAGACTTTCCAAAAGATCAAGAGTTCCTGCTACCAGCCCATCCATGGTTTATCGCACTCAGTTTGTTTGCGGCGATATTGTTAAACTGGTTGCCGTGGTCCGGTTGGGGTCTAATCTTGCGTCCTGACTTCGTGGGGCTGGTGCTGCTCTACTGGTGCACTCACAAACCATACCGGGTTGGTATTGGTATCGCCTGGACAGTTGGAATTTTGACCGATGTGGCGGATGCCAGTCTATTTGGTCAACATGCTCTGGCTTATGCAGTCTTGGCCTTTGGGGGAACAGTGCTGCATCGGCGCATCCAGATGTTTGATCTGCGCCAACAGACGTTTCAGATATTTCCGCTGTTGCTGATCAGTTATGCGACTTATGCCGCAGTTCATTGGCAAGTAAGGGGCCTAATTGTCTGGGAATATTTTTTGGGTTGCGTCGTTTCTGCGGCAATGTGGATTCCCATGACACTTCTGCTGCAAAACCTGCGTCGTCCACGGTCTGACCCCAACGAGCTATGAGTCATCGAATCGAGCTGAAAAATCATCAGCGCGAAATATATTACTTCCGTCTGCGCCTGATGCTCAGCCTCGGCATCGTGCTGGTTATGTTGTTCATCTTGCTGCTGCGATTCTTTTACCTGCAAGTACTCAAACATGAATATTTCCAGACGTTGGCCGAAAGCAACCGCATCGCGGTCGTGCCGGTTGTGCCAAACCGGGGCTTGATTCTGGACCGGAACGGCGTGGTTCTCGCCCGCAATTATTCCGGTTACACACTGGAGATTGCCTCGCGCAAAGTGGCGAATCTCGAACAAACAATAAATGATCTGTCCACGCTCGTGGATATTCAACCCAAAGATCGCAAGCGGTTTAAGAAGTTGCTGGACGAGAGCCGAAACTTTGATACCTTGCCAATTCGCAATCGATTAAGCGATGAGGAAGTGGCGCGTTTTGCGGCACAGAGTTATCGTTTTCCCGGGGTGGAGATCAAGGCGCGCTTATTCCGCGAATATCCCTACGGTGAAGGAACCGCACATTTGATCGGCTATATCGGGCGCATCAACGATAAAGACGTTGAACAATTGGAAGAAGATGAAACTGCGTCAAACTATCTTGGCTCAGATTACATTGGCAAAACCGGCATCGAACAAAGTTACGAAAAAGAATTGCACGGGACTACCGGCTTTGAACAAGTAGAGGTTGATGCGGGTGGACGTGCCGTACGTTCCCTGTCGCGCACTGCGCCCCTGTCCGGCAACAATTTGATGCTGACGCTGGACGCTAAATTACAGGAAATAGCAGAACAAGCTTTCGGAAATTACCGTGGTGCATTGGTGGCGATTGACCCTAGCAACGGGGATATACTGGCATTTGTGAGCAAACCCGGCTACGACCCCAACTTGTTTATCGACGGCATTGACAGTGAAAACTGGGATGAACTGAATAACTCACCCGATGTACCGCTGAATAATCGTGCCTTGCGCGGCCAATACCCACCGGGTTCAACCATCAAGCCATTCATGGCGCTTGCAGGCTTGTTTTATCAGCGCTCAGCAAGCTACGCGATAAGCGATCCGGGCTACTACACATTGCCGGGCAATCGTCACCAGTACCGCGATTGGAAACAGGGCGGACACGGAAGCGTGGACATGTTTAAATCCATCGTGGTTTCCTGCGACACTTATTACTATGGCTTGGCCAATGAGTTGGGCATAGACAAGATACATGCTTATCTGTCCCAGTTTGGTTTTGGAAAAAAGACCGGGGTGGATATGGACGGTGAAGTTCCCGGTTTGCTGCCCTCGCAAGAATGGAAGATGAAGCGCCATAATCAGATATGGTATCCCGGAGATACAGTATCGGCGGGTATTGGGCAGGGTTACAATCTGGTCACCCCGTTGCAACTGGCTTCGGCAACTGCAACGCTGGCAAATGATGGCATTGCCTATAAACCGCATTTTGTGAAACAAGTACAACACCCGACGGGAGATGTGCCACAGCCGCTGCCCGTACCCATACTCGATATGCATATCAATCCGGAGCATATCGATTTGGTTAAACGTGCGATGGAGGCAGTAACCCGGCCGGGTGGAACGGCTGCCGGAGCCAGTGCGGGTGCGCCCTATCGCATGGCTGGAAAGACCGGAACCGCACAGGTAATCGGCATGAAACAAGGTGAAAAGTATGAAGCAAATAAAATCTCGGAATACAATCGCGACCATGCCTGGTTCATCTCATTTGCACCCGTGGAAAAACCTCGAATCGCGCTGGCTGTTTTAGTGGAAAATGGCGGACACGGCGGTGCAACTGCAGCCCCCATAGCGCGTAAAGTATTGGATTACTATTTGCTCGGAAAGGTACCCAAGCCACTGGAAACTGTGGATCAAAAAAAGGGGGGCGAACATGATTAAGCATGTTCAGGTGTTTGCATGATAAACACAAAAGAATTGCAGCGACGCTTTATGCTACATCTCGATCCGGTTTTGCTATCGGCCATTGGTTTGTTGATGGTGGTCAGTCTGGTGCTGCTTTACTCAGCCACAGACAGCAACTGGATACGTGTTTTCTCCCAGTTTGTTAATATTCTCGTTGCGCTTGCAGCGATGTGGATGGTTGCCAACATGCCGCTGCACTATTTAATACGCAGCGCGGTACCGATCTATATATTTGGCATGGTGTTGCTGATCTGTGTGGCACTATTCGGAGAAATAAGTCACGGGGCAAGGCGTTGGCTAAATATTGGTGTTGCGACTATCCAACCTTCAGAATTGATGAAGATCGCCGTGCCATTAATGATGGCGTGGTATTTTGAAAAGCATGAGGCAACGCTAACGCTTAGAAATTATTTTGTTGCTGCTTTGCTTTTGCTGGTTCCTGTCGCGTTGATTGCACGTCAGCCAGACTTGGGCACGTCAGTACTGATAGGCGCAAGCGGGTTTTTTGTCTTGTTTCTGGCCGGATTGAGCTGGCGCATCATGGTGGGCATGGGCGTGGCTATGGCGGCCAGCGCGCCCTTTTTATGGTCGTCACTGCATGACTACCAGCGCCACCGTGTGCTCATGCTGCTCGATCCGTCGCAGGATGCATTGGGCAAGGGCTATCACACCATTCAGGGCATGATCGCAGTGGGCTCCGGGGGAATACTGGGCAAAGGCTATTTGAACGGCACGCAAACCCACCTGGATTTTTTGCCGGAGCGCACCACTGACTTTATTTTTGCCGTTTACTCGGAAGAGTTTGGCTTTCTCGGCAATCTGATTTTGCTGGGCCTTTATATTTTTGTTATCGGCCGTGGATTTGTTATTACGGCCAATGCCTCAACCTATTTTACACGCCTGATGGCGGGTAGCATCACCCTCACCTTCTTCACCTATGCCTTTGTGAACATGGGCATGGTCAGCGGTATTCTGCCGGTGGTTGGCGTGCCTTTGCCAATGGTAAGCTATGGCGGCACATCCATGCTCACTTTGTTGCTGGGATTTGGTATGCTGATGAGTATTCACACCCACAAACAATTGGTTAAAACCTGAGGAGTCAAACGATGAACCGGCAGATCGCTTTGCTTATACTCGCAACCGTCATTCTGGCAGCGTGTGCGGAAGCCCCGACAAAACATGTAAAGCCGGCGCCTGTGGTTGATCTGTCAACAGGGCCAAGTAGCACTCAAGTAACCAGCGCGCCGAAAGCCGAAACTTCAACTGCCGCTCCCGCAACAGTTAGCCCCAGTGGCGGCTACCTTGTCGGTGACGGACCGGGCGTTGATACGCCGAAAAATCTGGACGACACACCGGATGCCGTTCCCAAAGCCGAGCCGCTTCATCGTTATGCGAACCGCCCCTACACGGCATTGGGTAAAACCTACACACCACTCGAAGCGCCGGGCAATTACAAAGAACAGGGTATTGCATCCTGGTATGGCAAAAAGTTTCATGGCCAGCGCACTTCGATCGGAGAGGTGTACGACATGTATGGCATGACTGCCGCACACCCTACTCTTCCCATTCCCAGCTATGCGCGCATTACTAATGTTGCCACCAAGAAATCGGTCATTGTGCGGGTGAATGACCGCGGGCCATTCCTGCATGACCGCATTATTGACCTTTCATACACAGCCGCGCACAAGCTGGGGGTCATCAATAATGGCAGTGCCGAAGTACTGGTAGAAAGTATTGCAGTTGACGGATCGGAACCGCTTACTGTTTCGACGGTATTACCAACCCCGATCAAATCAGAGCCCTTAACAGCGGAGCCTTCACCCCCGATTGTTGTCGTGCCGGATGTACCAAAAGCCACGACCGTAGCGGCGAATTCCACGAAAACGACTTCCGTTGCCGCCGCCGGAAATGTATATCTGCAACTGGGCGCATTCAAATCGCCCCAGGGTGCAGAAAGTTTTTTGGCAAAAATGCAATCCAAATTGGGTGACGAGGGCAAAGCACTCAGCCTGTATCAAAAAGACGGACTGGAACGAGTTCATTTGGGCCCGTATACAACACCGGAAGAAGCCCGAGCCGCAGCCGAAAAACTTAAAACCCAGTTGGGCTTTAAGCCCTTCGTCAGTACACGTTAATTGACTTGATCTAAAAGAGCATAGACATGAAAAAACGAAACTTGTTGCGGGTTCCCGTTACACGAGGATTGAAAGACATCTATGCAATGGATATGCATGCCGCTTATCAGGCGGCACGAGCTAACCGGTTTAATGTCACGGCGTTTGGGCGGCTTGCTGCGGCCATCTCCGTGGTGCGTACAGCACTGGTCAGGCACGAGACTAAAATTCTAAATGCGGTCGAATTGCTCGACGCCGCGATCGGTGTTCTTCAGCGCGTACGCCAAAAAGGAGACGAAACTGCTGTCTGGGAAATTCCCGATACAGACCTGCCCACGATTCTCGACGGAATTAACGTCGCCGAGCAATGTATCGGCACACTGGATGTGGCGTTACTGGCCGAGACAGCAGAACAGTTGCTGCAAGATGTTGGGGCCGAGTAAGCTGACCGTATTCAGAACAAGTCACCATGTTGCCAAATTCGTAAGGGTGTACTTATGAACCTAATCGCAAATATCTCGGTAGTTTTCGTGGCACTCATTCATGGTTATATTCTCATACTTGAAATGTTTCTGTGGGACAAACCTGCCGGGCTGCGCGCGTTCGGCATAAGCAAAGAATTTGCAACCGCTAGTAAAGCGCTGGCCGCGAATCAGGGTTTGTATAACGGCTTTCTGGCAGCGGGTTTAATATGGGGATTGGTGGCAGGCGATAATCGCATACAGATATTTTTCCTTGGGTGTGTATTGATTGCCGGAGTGTTTGGTGCGATCACCGCGAGCAAAAAGATACTATGGGTACAAGCCGTACCGGCATTGGTGGCACTGCTACTTATTGGGCTGGCTCACCACTAAATTTACTGAAATTCCGTAAACGAAGCGTGATTTTGGTCACGAACTGTTTTGAGAAATCAAATGGATTTGTGTTGATGTGATATGACCAATGGATGTCACATTCTTATCCGATTGTGTTGAAAAACTATTTTTTGAACCACTTTAAAAACGCGGGTTCAAATATGAAGCGCAACGCCTGACTTAAAGAATACTTGATTCGGTGTCTGAAATCCAAGTCTCTTTCTAGGTCGGTTGTTTAATCTTTCCATCGCGGTGTTGATCTCCTGTCGTGT
>Ga0224559_1000028_pt1 | contig 74069 bp, 58 predicted proteins | sample 714S33034metaG_FD_180676 | JGI IMG/M metagenome (GOLD analysis project Ga0224559, IMG submission 180676) | Peat soil microbial communities from Stordalen Mire, Sweden - 717 S3 30-34 | ecosystem: Environmental > Terrestrial > Soil > Wetlands > Peat | place: Sweden: Norrbotten County, Stordalen... | reverse complement strand
TCGAGGATCTCGGACACCACACGGAGGGTGTACGGAAAGGCCTTCTGGTCGGGCAGCACCACCGAAAGGGCACGCTCGGCCAGGTGACCGTGGCCGATTTCACGCCGGCTCGCGCCGCGCAGAGGCTTGGTCTCACCGGTCGAGAAGGGGGGGAAGTTGTAGTGGAGCAAGAAGGTCTTCTCGAACTCCTCGCCCAGACCCTCGATGTGCTGCACGTCCTGCTTCGTGCCGAGCGTGGCGGTGACCAGCGCTTGGGTTTCGCCGCGCGTGAACAGCGCCGACCCGTGCGTGCGCGGCAGCACGCTTACCTCGGAGGTGATCTGGCGAATTTCATCGGTCGCCCGGCCATCGATACGACGACCAGTGTCGAGCACCAGCTCGCGCAGGCTCTTCTTCTTGGCCTTGCCAAAGACTTCCTTAATCTCGGCCTCGCGCTCGGGGAACTCTGCCTTGAGCGCTTCCAGCGTCTCGCTCGATGCCTTGTCAAGGGCCTCATAGCGTTCGAGCTTGTCGCGAATGGCCATCGCGGCCGCGATCTTCCCCTTGGCAAAGTCGGTCACGCGCGCCTCGAGCGCCGGATCGACCACCGGGGGCGTGTACTCGCGCTTGGGCTTGCCCACCGCCGCGCGCAGCTTTTCCTGCAGGTCGATGAGCGGTTGCGCCGACTTGTGCGCGAACATAAGCGCGTCGACGATGATGTCCTCGGCCACCTCCAAGGCGCCACCCTCGACCATCACGATGGCATCGCGGCTGGCCGCCACTAGCAAGTCCAGCTCCGAAACCTGGCGCTGGGCAAAGGTCGGATTCACCACGAACTCGCCGTTCACCCGGCCGACACGGACGCCAGCAAATGGGCCGGCCCACGGAATGTCAGACAAGTGCAAGGCCGCCGACGCGCCCGTCACGGCCATGACGTCGGTCGGGTTCTCGCGATCGGTGGACAGCACCATCGCGATGACCTGCGTGTCGAAGCGCCACCCTTTCGGAAACAGCGGCCGGCACGGGCGATCGATGAGGCGCGAGGTCAGCACCTCGACCTCGGTCATGCGCCCTTCGCGCTTGAAGTAGCCGCCCGGAATCTTTCCCGCCGCGGACGTCTTCTCCAGATAGTCCACGGTGAGCGGCATGAAATCGATACCCGGACGCACGCCCGCCGAAGCGACAGCGGTCACCAGCACCATGGAATCGCCGTAGCGGACCACCACGGCTCCGTCGGCCTGCTTGGCCATGCGGCCAATCTCGATACTCAGCTCTTTGCCACCTAGGGGAACACCTTCACGAACGAACATATTCGGACTCCTTTCGTCGTGGCCCCCGTGGCTTCGTCCCTTGTCTCGCGAGTCCGAAGAAAGGCGCGCCCACGAAGGCGCGCGCCAGCCGGACCAGCGGGAGAAAGGATGAACGCAGGCACTGGGGCCTTCGCCAGAACCATGCGGGCGGCACACAGCCGCCCGCGACTACGAACGCCCTACTTGCGAATGCCAAGCGTCAGGATCAAGTCCCGATACCGCTTGACGTCCTTCTTCTTCAGATAATCCAGCAAACGCCGGCGCTGGCTGACGAGCATCAGCAAACCACGGCGCGAGTGATGATCCTTGACGTGCTCACGAAAATGCTCGGTGAGATACGAAATGCGCTCCGAAAGGAGGGCAATTTGAACTTCCGGCGAACCCGTGTCGGCTTCACTGCGGGCGAACTTCTTGACGACTTCTGCTTTTTTGACTGCGGCTAGACCCATTCGGTCACACTCATTTCCAACGATCTCTTCAACGTTTTGGGCCCTTACTGTCCTACATTGTGGCTCCGGAGTCAACCCACCGGTTGGAAACACCGGATTCTAGGCGTGCGAGACCACGAGCAGCGTTTCGCTCCGGTGCAAAATGCACTCCAAGACGCGATCCAGCGTCTCGGGATCCAGGGCCGCGAAACTCTCGTCGAGTACGCGGATGTCGGCCTGCTGCGCCAGGGCGCGCGCCACGCACACGCGGGCGCGCTCGCCATGCGAAAGCTGCCAGCCGCTGTCTCCCACCATCTGCTGGATGCCGGCCGGCATGCGCGCCAGCAGACCATCCAGCCCGAGCTCACTGCAGATGCTCTGATACTCGGCCACGTCCGCGTCGCTCGGTGGCCAACGCCGGGCCATGGCGATGTTGAAGAGCAGCGGCGCGGAAAGGATATGATTCTCATGGCCCTGTGGCACGCTGGCCACGCGCTGTCGCCAGCGCTCCGAGCGCAGGCTGTGCTGATCGAAACCACCCAGCAGCAAGAGCCCGCCCGACGGCTGGCGCAAGCCGCAGAGGATGGAGCCCAGGGTAGATTTGCCTGTGCCCGAGTGTCCCTCGATCAGGATGCGATCGCCGCGATGGATTTCGAAATCCGCGCCGCGCAACACGGGCTCCAGCCGGCCAGGATAGGAATAGCTGACGTCGCGCCCGACGAGGAGCGCGCGACGCCCCTCGGTGGCCTCGTCGATTTCGGTGGGCAGCACGGCCACCTGCTCGGCGGGAGCGCTGGGCGCGGCGGCGGCGGCGGCGATGGGTTTGGTGCTTCGCCAGGCCACGAACGCCGCGGCCAGGCCCGGCCCGGTTTCAAGGGCGATGCGCCGGAAGGCGAGGTACACCAGCATGACGCCGCCCAGGCTGGCAGCCACGTGGGTCGCGCCGATTCGGGTCGCGGAGAAGCTCGGCACCAGGGCCGCGATCCCCAGCACCAACCAGCCGCGCGGAATCACCACCGCCAATCTGGCCATCTCGCGATCCATCGCCGCCTCTTTGCGCGCGTAGTCGTCGAGCACCCTATCCTCGCCCAGGTGCCGTTTATCGGGCGGCATCTGCGCCACCATGGTCCGGTACCCCACCATGGTTTCGACCAAGTCGTCGGTCAGCGCGAGGCGGGCATCGGCCCAGTCGAGCAAGCGGCGGTAGAGACCGCGAACGAGGATCGCGGCCACCGCGAGCCAGAGCACGAGAAGAACGAGGTGCCCAAGGGGCGCCGCGCCCAGCAGAAGTACCACGGCGCCGCATGCGAACTGGGCGACATCGGCAAGTAGCGTGGGCCCGCCCGTGCGGGCCAGCGCATCCAGCGCGTCGGCGTCAAGCACCACGCCAAGAAGGCTGCCGATCCCGCGCGCCCGCACGGTGTCCGTCGACATGCGAAGGATTCCCGCCAGCAAACGCTCGCGCGTGATGCCGCCGACGTGAACAGCCAACCGGCCCGCGCCCCAAATGCCCGCGGCCCGGGTCACAACGAAACTGAGCAGCGTCATGGCCCATGCCAGAAGCCAGCCACGCGAAAGATGGCCTTCCATGGCCGCCGAACCGATAAGCCACCACGACGTCGCGTAGAGGGCGAAGGTGAGCAGGTAGAAGACAATCGTCGAGACCAACAGGCGGAGCGCGCCGGCCTCGACAAAGCGGGCAAAGAAACTCGTCTCGGCCGGTGCGAAGGAGAAGCCCACGCAAAGCTCTTCCTGTTCGCTTCTCGGCAGCAAGAGGCGCTCGGCCACCAGGGTTCCTTGCGCGGAAAGGCCGGCTAGCCGGCAAAACCGTTCTAGTTCCTCGGGCACCGCGGCCGAACCAGCCAAGAGCGCATCGACCTCGGCCATGGGCACGCGAACCACTTCGCGCGCTGGCGAGAGCACCTCTACCGCGCGGCCGTCGCCCGACGCAGCCAGCAGGAGCAGGAAACGGCGCTCCCGCTGCGCCGGCATCACCACCAACACGGGGCCGCCCTCGGCCAAAAGGGCGCTCGCGGTGAGCGCGGTCCGCTCCTTGGGCTCGACGAGCAGACCGAGCCGCGCGCTGGCGTCCTCCAGCCAGCGCACCAAATCCAGCGCGGACGCGCTGCCAATCCCTTGCGGCGCGAGGAATATCCTGCGCACACGCTTTTGCGGCATCACCCGCTCGGCGATGGCTTCCATGGCTTGGCCAAGCACTTCGGCCGGCCATGTGCAAGCTTGCATGCGCGACTCCGCGACAGCACGGGTCTCGCTCATGATGCGTCCTCGCGCTTGCGTCCGCTCTTGTCGATGACGTAGCCGCCACTGACCAGGAATCGCCGCCACTCGGGGCCGGCCAGACGCCCGAAAGCACGTTCCTCGGCCGCCAGAAGCTGTGCGTAACGGGAGCCGAGCCGGGCGGCCAGCGTGCTCGGGCCGCCGTCTTCCACGACACGACCGCCCTCCACCACCAGCACGCGATCGAAAGTGCGCGTCTGGCCAATATCGTGCGTGATGCACACCAACGTGGCGTCCTTCCAGCGTTCACGAGCCGCCGCCAGCATGCTGCTCCTGCGCATTCGCTCCAAGCCACAGAATGCCTCGTCCAGGATGACCAGGCGCGCGCGACCGCGACATACGCCTCGGCCCAAACGCACGCGCTGCCCTTCGCCGCCGGAGAGCAAGGCGCCATTGGCGCCCACCGCGGTTTGCAGCCCCATGGGCAAGCGGGCCAGCACCTCGCCCAGTTCGGCCGCTTCCACGGCATCGCCCACCGGCCGCCGTTCGCCCTCGCCGCCGTAGCGAAGATTGTCGAGCAACGCCCGATTCCACAGCTGCACCGTCGGATCCACCCACACCGTGCCCTGGCGCAGCCGCGCCAGGAGTTGACCAACCAGCGGCTGTCCGTCGACCAGCACCGCGCCGGTGTTGGGCCGGTACCAGCCGAGGAGCAGCCCCACCAGGCTCGACTTGCCGGCGCCCGAGACGCCGACGATGGCCACATGCTCGCCCGCCGCGATGGAAAGCGATTCGACCGCCAAGACCTGGTTGCCCGCCTGGTGCAAGCTGACGTCGTCGAAGGTGATGGACGGCGCCGGATCGTCCACGGGGCCATCCGCTGGCTGCACATCCTCGTCGGAAGCGCTCTCGTCGGCGCCCAAGGGCTCGAGCAAACGCAGGGTGACGTTACGGTGCTGCGGGTATTGCTGCACCAGAAACGCCAGCTCCATGCCGAGCGCCGGGACCATGAGCACCCAGTAGACGAGCAGGATGGCCCAGCCCGAGCCCTCGGCCGTGGCCAGGTAGTGAAACACCACCAGCGCGGCCAGACCGTAGCCAACGAGCGCCATGACGCTTTCGATGAGGATGCCGGTGCGCGCGACATCGCGGGCGGCGCGCGCCCATTCGCGCAACCGGTTGCCGTGTTCCGCCGCGACCGGACCTTCGGCGGTGTGGGCGCGAATCGCCGACAGCCCCAGCAAGGCATCGAGGTAGAAGCGCGCCAACCCGCCGGCGTGGCCGCGCATGCGCAGATCCTTTTCCAACAGCACGGGCTGGGTCAGAAGCGGTAGCCACACCATCAAACCGGCGAGCACAAGCACCAGGGGCGCCGACGGCGGATGCAGCCAGATCACGCCCACCACGGTCGCGACGAGTTCGCACAGGGTGCGCACGATCTGACCGCCATGCCCCGGCAAAAGGCGAACCCAATGCAAAAGGTGGGAACTCTCCGCCATGTCGGAAATGGGGCGACTTCGAAAGTAGCGATCACCCAGCCGGGGGAGCTTGTGCAAAAAGGCCCGGCGCAAGCGGATCTCCAGGCGCCGACCAGCGTCCCACAGCCCGCGCGCCACCGGCCATTCGATGAGCAGGGTCGCGGACAGGAGCACCAGCAAGGCCAGCGCCGCCAACACGCGCTGTTCGAAAATCGCCAAGCGCTGGCCGATGTCGAAGGCGCAGCGGAAGAGCAGCGTCTCGACCACGCTCCCAAGTCCCGCTATGGTCAAGCCGGCGAGCAACGGAAGCGCCCGCCAAAGCCCGTCCGCGCGCAAAAAGTGCAATAGCTGGCGACCTGGACCGAGCTCCACCGCGCGCACCACCGCGGTCAATTCTGGGCTGAGATCGGGCGAGGCTTCACCCTTGCCGAGAGCCTTGAGAAGCACCCCGCCGCGCACGCGAAGCTGGCTTGGGTCTTCGCTCGGCAGCACGGTCCACATCTCGCGCGGCACCAAGGCATAGGCGTTGTCCCCGGTCGTGGATTCCAAGAGGAGTTCGAAGACACGGCCCGCTTGCCGCTCCCCCACGGCGCCTTCCTCGATCAATCGCCGGGTGGCACGCAAGGCAGCATCGAGCGCCGCCACCCGCTGCCAGCCGGCCTCCACGGCGCCCGCGAACGCGCTCTCGGCAGCCTTGCCCCCGAGCAGCTGTCGCAGGCGGTAGCGTAGCGGATCGGTGAACGCCTCCGAGACCAGCCACTCCGAAACCGCGCTCGCCGCGACCTCGTTTTCGTGCACATAGAATTCGCTTTCCAGCGAAGAGCGTTTCATCCAGCGCCGACCGCGCCCCGGATCCATGATCTGCACCAGTCCGCCCAGGGCCCGCCACACCACCACGAAGTGGGTCAAACCAGACGGCAGGCGCGTGACAACCAAGGCGGGGAGATTGTCGGCGCGAGGACACAGCACATGCTCGACCGGCATCATCTCCTGGTCGGCCCGCAAGCCCAGCATGTTGGTCAGTTCCTCCAGGGTGTCGATGGAGGTGCCGTCGACGCTGGTGTGACAGGCCTCGCGTAAGCGGCCGTAGCTGACCTTGATGCCGTAGCCCGAGAGCAACGACTTCAGGGTGGCGGGGCCGCAGTCCATGCCCGAGGTCTGAATGGCCTCGGGAACGAAGAACCGCCGCCGGCTTTCGCCCTGCTCTTCCTGCGCCTCGGGCTCGCTCATGGAGCACCTGGCGCGGTTGTGTCGTGGGCGCCCGAGTTCATCAAGTAACGGCCGGCGGCGTCGAGCACCAGGGCGACCGGCGCCACCTTCTCGACCTCGACCTCGGCGCTGCCCTGCAACCCGTGCTCGATGGGAATACGCGACTTCTGGTTGGGATCGAGCTCCAGCTCCACGCGAATCAGGCCGTCCCTGGGCTCGGTGCCGACCCGCTCGACGTGCGCCCTCAGCACGCCGAATTTCGTCCAGGGAAAACCCGACAGGCGTAGCCGCGCTGGCTGTTGCGGCTTGACTCTTCCCGCTGCGGTGGCCACGTCGAAAAAGGCCACCGCGCGCAGGGCGCCCGAGGGCACGATGGTGCACAGGCGCGTGCCAGCTTCCACCACCGAGCCTGGCTGGAGATTGACCGTGCTGCCGATGCGTCCCGAGGTGGGAGCGCGCACGGTGAAGAGTTCGATGCGCTGGTCGAGGATGCGCATGCGTGCCTCGGCCTCGGCGCGCACGCTTTGTAGCCGGGCGATTTCGGCCTCCAGCCGCGCGATCTTGGCCCGCCGATCGCTGCGCCGGACCACCCCCTCGGTGCCCAGCCGCCCGACTTGAACGCGGGCCGCCTCGGATTCCGCGTTCTGGCGCTGGTAGTCCGCCTCGCTACGCTGGCGTTCCACTTCCGCCACCACGCGCTGCTTGTGCAAGCTTTCGACCTGGTCGCGTTCCGAGGCCTTGAGGTGCGCCATGGCATCGGTCGCGCGCTGGCGGGCCCGCGCCTCGCTGACCTCGGCGACCAGCGCGCGATCCTCTCCGTGCAAGGCTTCTTGGTCGGAAATTGCCTCGCGTTCGAGAGCCGCGATCTGTGGCGCCACGGAGAGAACCTTGCTCTCCTCGGCCTGCCGTTCGAGCCGCCAGGCCTCGCTGTCCATTTCGATGAGCACGTCCCCGGCCTCCACGCGCCGGTCGAGCACGAGGTTGGTGCGCAGCAAGCGCCCCGCCACCGGCGCATCTACGTCGTGCGCGGCCGCCTCGACCTCGATGCGAGCCTGTCGGCTGGTTTCGTAGAGCGAGACCCGCGCTAAAAAGAACCACAAAGCCCAAGCCACCACCAAGCCGCCGCCGATGGTGGCGGAGAGCAGGGTACGAGATGAAGCATCTTGCGCGCGGGCGAAGCGGGAAAACATGGGAACCTTCGGGGCGCGCCATCATAAACGAGTTGGAAGAGCGCGGGAATCATTCCAAGAGTGTCAAATCGGGACGGCCTGCCCCAACGGTGGCAAGATGGTGCCAACATGGCAAGCACCAACCATCGGCGACGGCGCACCGGAACTTTGCATGCTCGCCTTGTCTTGGCGTTGACCGCGGGGCTCCTGTGGGCGCCAAGCCAGGCACGGGCCGCGGGCGTGACCGTGAGCGCAAGCGATTTCTCGCTTGCCATCTCCGCCGCCAATGGAACTTCGTCGAGCACGCTCAGCTCCAGCCAACTCGCCGGCTTCTTCAATATGCACCGGTGCCTTTGTCCCGAAACGCTGACGGCAACGTTTTCACTCAATTCGTCCAGCCAAGCCGCGACCGACATCGGCACTTCGACCATCGCGGTCAGTTTCCTGCTGGGAAACAACTGCTCAACTTCTGCCTCGTCAACCGCGTGTGTCGCTCTCGGCCAGGGAACCTTGACCAGCGCTCAGTCGTCCGTCTCCGCGACGTTTACCAGCAGTCAAGTATTCCAGTTGGCCTCCGCCGGAGGGACGGTGAGCTGCACGAGCCTAGCGTCGGGCTCGACGACCTTGTCGATGTTTCTGGCCCAGGACGGCCTCGCGCTTTCCGCTCCACTGCAGTTCCAGCTTCCCGTGATCACGACCGTGGTCGCTCCCCCGACCGCCGTGACCGCGCTGGGCTCGAACAACGGAATTCTGGTTGGATGGACAGCGCCCTCCGACACGTCGCAAGTCGCCGGATATCAAGTGCTGTGCTTGCCCCGCCCACCCGCGGCTTCGACGGCCTCCTATGACAGCTGCGAGCCGGACAGCAGCACGACGAGCACGGGCCTGAGCGCAGCCGACCAAACCCAAGTCTGCTCGGCCGAAGTCGACCCCTCGGCAACATCGGTCCGTTTGAGCGGCCTCGTCAACGGCACGTCGTATACGGTGGCCGTGGGTTCCATCGATTGGAGCGGCGGGGTGAGCGTGCTGTCGCCGTCGGCCGTGGCAATACCGCAACCGACGCTGGGCTTCTACGATAAGTACAAAGATGCCGGCGGCGCGGCGAGTGGATGCTCGATATCGCGATCGCCGCGCGCGGCGTACATGCCCGTGTCTTGGATTCTTCTCGTTGCCGCCTCGATCATTGTCCGCAGCCGGCGCTCACGACCGCGCCGTCTTCGTACGGGCACCAACGTACTAGGTGCCCTGGCTATTCTTCTCTCGCTCGGCGCAACCGCCCGCGCGCAGGATTCCATGGAACGATTCGATTCCGACTGGCCTTCGGATTCCCTCATGACGCGCAAAGGTTTGCCTCCCGATTGGGGATTCGAACTCGGGATATCCCTCTATCGCCCTGCCGTGGACAGCGAATTCTCCAACGGAGCGCATCCCTACGCGGATACCTTCGGATCTTCGCGCCACTTACTCTCGGAAGCGGAACTCGACCGCTACCTCGCTCGCCGCTTTGGTACCTGGGGCGTCGGCTTGCGCTGCGGCTACTACAAGGTGACGGGAGCGGCCTTCTACGCCGATGGCAAGACACCGAGCGGGGATGAAACATCCTTGCGGCTCATTCCCTTGTCGCTGTCGGGATTCTATCGCGCCGACGAACTTCCAGGCCTGCGGAGTGTGCCTCTAATTCCCTACGTGAAGGCCGGATTGGACGGCGTATGGTGGACAGAAACCAGCACCGGTGAGAGCGCTTCGCCAACCGGCTTCACGCCCGGATGGCATGTCGCCGCGGGCATCGTACTTGGCCTCAACTTCCTTGGCGTAGGCAACAACAATGCAACCGCGCTCCCCGATCCTTTTGCCCTCTTCTTCGAGTGGAACTACGCCGCCATCAACGGCCTGGGATTCGGCAACAAGTTGCACGTCGGCGACAACACCTGGTTCGCCGGCGTTGTATTCGATTTGTGAGAGAGCCGCTACGCCGTCACCAAGGTGCCGACGCCCTTTTCGGTAAAAAGCTCGACGACCACGCTGTGGGGCTCGCGCCCGTCGACCACGTGCACGGCCTCGACGCCACCTTCCAGGGCGCGCAGGACCGCCTTGGACTTCACCGCCATACCGCCCTTGACCGCCTTGCCCTCTTGCAAGCGACCGCGCAGATCCGCGGTCACGAGGTGGCTCAAGAGCTGCCCATTCTCGTCGAGAATTCCCGCCACGTCGGTGAGGAAGATGAGCTTCTTGGCACCGGCGGCAACCGCGATCTCGGCCGCCACGTGATCGGCGTTGATGTTGTAGCTGCTGCCATCACTGCCTAAGCCGACCGGAGAAATCACCGGGATGTAGTTCTTGTCGAGCAGCATGTCGAGGAATTCAGCGTTGATCGACTCGACCTCGCCCACCAAGCCCAGGTCGGGTTTACCCGGCCTGGGAATCTGCTTGCGCGCATGAATGAGGTGCGCGTCCTTGCCGGAAAGCCCCAGGGCCGAACCGCCGAGGGTGTTGATGAGACCGACGATTTCGGTGTTCACCTTGCCCGTGAGCACCATTTCGACGACGCCCATCTCGGCCGCGCCGGTCACGCGCTGGCCGTCGATGAATTCGCTCTTTTGGCCCAAGCGTTCGAGCGTGCGCGTGATTTCTGGACCACCTCCGTGCACGATGACGGGGCGGAGCCCAGCCGCGCGCAACAGCACCACGTCCTGCGCGAAACTGCGCTTCAGCTCCGGCTGCACCATCGCGGCGCCGCCATACTTGATGACGGCGCGGGTTCCGGAAAATTTCTGGATGTATCTTAGCGCCTCGACCAGCAGCTCGCGCCGTTCGACGAAGGATTCCTTGGGTTCGTTGCTGTCGGTCATGGCATGTGTCATGGCATGTGTCCTCCGAGCGAAAGAAGCCCCGCGGTTTCAGGCAAACCGAACATTAGATTGGCATTCTGCACGGCCTGCCCGGCCGCGCCCTTGACGAGATTGTCGATGGCGGCCATGGATACGACCACGCCGCGCGCGGGCTCCACGCAGGCGCCCACCAGCACGCGGTTGGTGCCGACTACGGCCTGCAAACGAACTTCCTCGGCCGAGACGATCTTCACGAAGGGCTTGTTCGCGGCGAAGTCGGACAGAGCTTCCTTCACTTGGTTCGCCGGATCGGGCAAGCCAGGTCGCAACCGGCAGTACGCCGCGGCCAGGATTCCTCGCCGTACGGGCAGAAGATGCGGCGTGAAGGTCACCTTGACGCCCGTGGCGCCGCCCAGGGACAAGGCGCGCTCGATCTCGGGCTGGTGCTGGTGGCGCAGGATTCGGTACGCGCGAATGTCGTCGGAGACTTCGCTGAACGACCAGTCCTCGGTGGCCTTGCGACCACCGCCGGTGGTGCCACTCTTGGCATCGATGAAGATCGGATCGGGCTCGACAAGTCCGGCACGCAGTAACGCCAGCACGGAAAACACCGAGGGCGTCGGGTAGCAACCGGGATTGGAAACCAACTTGGCCGTGCGAAGTTTGGTGGCCGTGTCGGTCACTTCCGGCATCGAGTAGACTGCCTCGGCCAGAAGGTCCGGCTTGCCATGCGCAAAGCCATACCAGCGCGGATAGTCCTCGGCGGCGAGGCGAAAGGCGCCCGACAGATCGACGACGCGGGTTCCGGCCAAAAGAGCGATGGGCGCGAGTTCGATCGACACCTCGGCGGGCGTGCAAAAGAAGACCACGTCCAGTTCGCCCAGACGCGCCTGCGCCTCGGCGTGCGACAGGCATTTCAACGCGGCGGCGGAGCCATTCACCGGCAGGCGCTCGCCCAGCGCCCTGCCCTGCCATTTGTCCGAAGTCACCAGCGACAGCGTGAAATCAGGATGAACCGACAGAATGCGCGCCAGTTCCATCCCCGAATAGCCAGAGACGCCTACAACGCCTACGGCTAGAGGGGAACCCTGGAAGGGTTCCCAAACCCTCCCGCGATGGTCCGTCGCCGGCAAAGCCGGCGAGCTCCCCACGCCGCCTTCTGCTTCTTCTGTCATCCTCGCAACTTGTCACACCCGATGGCGCAAGATCAATCACCCGGTGTGCCCAAAGCCTCCGGCACCACGTCCGCTCTCCGACAGTTCGGCGGCTTCTTCGACCTGGGCCTGCACCACGGGCGCAATCACCATCTGGGCCACGCGATCTCCCGGCGCGATGGTGCACGGCTCCTGACCCAGATTCACGAGCAGCACGACGATCTCGCCGCGGTAGTCGCTGTCGATGGTTCCGGGCGCGTTGGCCACCGTCAAGCCGTGGCGCAAGGCCAGGCCGGAGCGTGGTCGAATCTGCGCTTCGTATCCCACCGGAAGTTCCATGGCCCATCCGGTGGGTACGCCCGTTCGTTGGCCAGGCGAAAGAACGATCGGCCCGTCGGACGCGGACGCCAGATCCATCCCGGCCGCGCCCTCGGTCATGTAGCACGGCAAAAGCGCGGACGAACGCAGGCGGCGAAAGCGAACCTTGGCAGCTGACATCGAGAACCCGTGTCGTTCTCTAAAACTTCAAGTTCTTGCGAATGCGCGCCAGGGGCTCGTCGAAATCAGGGACGAACTCGCGCCCGGTGACCAGCTCGTAGAGCGCGACATAGCGGCGCGCGGCTTCGCAGCGGATCTCGTCGGAGAGTGGCGGCGGCGAGCCGTCGCCCGTGTAGCCGCGCGCGGCCAGGGCATAGCGGACGTACTCCTTGTCGAGCCCGCGTGGCTCCTCGCCGCGCTCGAAACGCGCCTGGTAATCGTCGGCGTACCAGTAGCGCGAGCTGTCCGGCGTGTGGATCTCGTCGACGAAGCACAAACTTCCGTCGCGTCGGCGGCCAATTTCGTACTTGGTGTCGACGAGGATCAGCCCGCGCTGCGAGGCCAAGCTTTGGCCAAAGGCAAACACACGCGCGCACATCTCGGCCGCGCGATCGAAATCCGCCGCGGTCAGTGCCCCCGAGGCCAGGACCTGCTCGCGCGAGACCGATTCGTCGTGGCTGCCCTTCGCCGCCTTGGTCGATGGCGTGAGGATGGGCCGATCGAGCTTCTGGTTCTTGCGCATGCCTTCCGGCAAGTCGTGGCCGCAGAAGTTCCGCACGCCGTGCGAATAGTGGTACCAGATGGACGTGGTCGTCACGCCCGTCACGTAGGCGCGCATGACGAACTCGACGGGAATGATTTCGCACTCGGTGGCGATGGTGACCGTCGGGTCGGGAACCTCGATGATGTGGTTCGAGGCCAGTTGTTTGGTCACCTCGAACCAGTAGGCCGCGATCTGGTTGAGAACCTGTCCCTTGAAGGGAATGGTTCCCAGCACCACGTCGAAGGCACTGATGCGATCCGTGACCACGATGGTGCGGCGGTTGTCCTTGGTGTAGCAATCCCGAACCTTGCCCGCGTACTTCTGTCCCAACGTCGGAAAATCCGTGGTTTGAAGTGTCTTGGCAAGCTGGGCTTTGATGAGGTCGTCTGAAATCATCGCGCTGTGCTCCCCGTGCTTATGGCTCCTGGTCGCGGAGGGCGCGATCGATGATCGCCCCACTCCAGCGCAGGTGATGTCGCAAATCGAACACTTGATCGAGTTCCTTGGCGGAAATACGCCCGGCAATCTCCGGATCCGCGCCCAGGCGCGAGCGAAAGCTGGGCGCGGCACCCGTGCCCAGCTCGGCCGATGCGGCCAAGGCGTGCTTCTGCACCATTTCGTAGGCCTTCTGGCGCGCCAGCCCGGTGCGCACCAAGGCCAGCATCACGCCTTCGCTGCAATACAGCCCGCCGGTGTGGTCGAGGTTGCGCTGCATGCGCTCGGGGTAGATGACCAGCCCTTCGACCAACCCGGCCGCGCGACGGACCATGAAATCCGCGATGCCGGTGGCATCCGGTCCGATGACCCGCTCGACCGAGGAGTGCGAAATATCGCGCTCGTGCCAGAGAGCGACGTTTTCCAATGAAGAAGCCCCGTAGGCGCGCAGGAGCCGCGCCAGGCCACACAGATTCTCGGAGAGAATCGGATTCCTTTTGTGCGGCATGGCCGAGGAGCCCTTCTGTCCCTTGCCAAACGCCTCTTGCGCCTCGCCCACCTCGGTGCGCTGCCAGTGGCGCACAGTCAAGGCGATGCGTTCCACCGCGGTTCCCAGGCGCGCCAGGGCCATGAAATAACCAGCGTGACGGTCGCGCGCCACGATTTGCGTCGGTACCACCTCGGGCCGCAAGCCCAGCGAGCCAAGGGCGCGCGCCTCGACTTCCGGACTGAGATTGGCGTAGGTGCCGACCGCGCCCGCGATCTTGCCCACAGCGACCTCGTCGCGTGCCTCGACCAACGCCCGCCGCGCTCGGCCGACTTCGCTGAAAAAGCCGGCGAAGACCAGGCCAGCCGCGATGGGCTCGGCGTGGATGCCGTGCGAGCGGCCAATCATCGGCGTTTCGCGATGCTCGTTTGCCCTGCGTGCGAGCGCCGCGCGCAGCTGGTCAACGCCCGCCAGGATTTCGTCGGCGGCTTCGCGCAGAACCATGGCGAATGAGGCATCCAGGACGTCCGACGAAGTCATGCCCAGGTGGAGCCAGCGCGCGCCTTCGCCCGCCAGTTCCTCGACGTGGGTCAAAAAGGCGATGACATCGTGCCGGGTTTGCTCCTCGATTTCCAGGATACGCCTGGCGTCGAGCTTGCCCACGGCGCGCTCGCGCACGGACGCCGCCGTCCCCGCGGGCACCAGACCCGCGGCCTGCATGGCCTCGCAGGCCGCTAGCTCGACCTGCAGCCAGGTTTCATAGCGACGAGCATCGGACCAAAGCTGGGCCAGATTGGGCCGGGTATAGCGTTCAATCATCTATGCGGTCCTGGTTTTCACGTTTCACGATGAGGGCTTCGCCGGCGCTGGCCAGCAACAGGAAGGCGAGGTTCTAGCGGAAGTAGCATCCCTATTCAATGACCTGCAATCGATCAGCGACCGCCCGGCATGGGGAGCACGCCGGACCCCATCAAGATGGCGACAATCCCCACGCCAAAAAAGAAAATCGTCCGCACCGCGTTCGCGTCAAATGGCCTCGCTTGGCGCTTCCCGCCAGCGGCGCGTGGTCGGGAAAACCATTGCAAAGCTGCCACCGCAACCAGAACGGCTCCGCCAAAGAGGAAGAACCTATGCCCATAGACTGCGATGTTCATCGGACCTCGGATATCAGGCGCTGGTAGAGCGAGAGGAGTTGCTGCGTGACAGGACCAGGAAGAGCACTTCCGACCCGGGCCCCATCCAGTGTGGTGACGGGCAGAATCCCACGAACCGCGCTGGTAAGAAAGACCTCGTCTGCCGAGCGCAGCTTGTCGGGATGGAGAAGCGTCAACTCGCGCGTTTCAATCCCAGCGCCGCGGGCCAGTTGGATCACCTTGCCGCGGGTCACGCCGTCGAGAATTCCGACATCCAGCGCCGGCGTCTGCAAACACCCGCCATCGACCATGAACACGTTGCTGGTCGCGCCCTCGGCGATGCTCCCGTTGCCGGAGCACAAGATCGCCTCATTCGCGTCAGGCCGCCTGCGTCGCGCCTCGGCGATGGCGAGCACGCTGTTGAGGTAGTTTCCGGATTTCACGGCAGGATCGACACTGCCGGGAGAATTTCGCGAGGCCGAGACGATCTCCGCGGCAACGCCGGTGGCCAGCATGGCCGTTGTCGGTGCACCAAGCGACTGGGCGACGACCATGAGTTGCGGTGGCCCCGCCGTCGACGGATCGATGTCGATGCGGCCCACGCCGCGGGTCACGATGACCCTTATACGCATGTCCTTTTCCTCGGACGCAGCGACCGTTTGCGCGATGGCATCCTCGATCAGCGCGCGCGCCGGTGGTTCCAGAAGGATTCGCCTGGCCGATCGTTCCAGGCGATCCAAGTGTTCGGCCAGGAAGACAAGCCGGCGGTCGATGCAAGCGATGGCTTCGTAGACGCTGTCGCCGAAAAGAAAGCCGCGGTCGAAGATCGATACCTTCGCCTCCTCGGGTTCTTGCAGACGGGCACCAATGTAGACACGGATTGACATGGGATTCGTGTCGGACGAAGCTAATACGAAACCAGCCACAACGTCCAATCACCGCGCAGAAAAGAGGCCTATCTTGAACATTCTCCGAGTTCGCTGTCGAAGCGCAGCGGAGTTCCAGAATCTATATAGCGCGGAGCACCCGGACGGCATTCTTTTCTGCCCGACCACGACGGAACTACCCGCGGACAGCCCCGTGGTGCTGGAAATCGCCTGCAAGGATCTGCCCAACAAAGTCCTCGTACGCGGGGTGGTCATCTCCTGGCGTCCAGCCTTGCCACGCTTGCGCATCCGCGCGGGCGCCACGGTGCGATTCGTGCCCGAGGAAGCCGCGAAACGGGACTTCATCCTGCAAACCTTGATGGGCACGCGCACGCCGCCGACCAAGCGCAAGCACGCGCGCATTCCGGTCGGATTGCCGGTCAGGATGCGCGTGGACAACGAGCCCGAGGGCGTGCCAGCCGAACTGCGCGAGATCAGCGTCAGCGGTGGACTTGTGGCCGCCGACATTCAGCCCGCGCTGGGCGCCGACGTGGTCGTGGAGTTCGTTCCCCCTGGTGGCGTAGCGCCGGTGCTCATCTCGGGCAAGGTCATCTACCACGCGGGCCCTGGCCAATCCGGAGTCAAGTTCCTCTTCCGCGAAGGCGGCGGCTCGCGCCGTTTGCGCGAGCTGGTTCGGCGTTTCAAGATTGCGTAAGCGTTTTTGCTGGCCAAGCCAGCGTCATGCGGGCCTATAATGGCCGCTGCCCCGATGAACGACGCAGTCTCTCTCGATGAAAACGGGCTCGCCCGACCACTTCCACCCGCGACTCTGGTTGGTGGCCGCTTTCAGATCAAATCCTTCGTGCGCGCCGAGGTAGGCACGGAGATCTATCAAGCCGTCGACACGCGCGACAACGCATCGTCTCTGCTGCGTGTCTTCTCCTGCCCGGCCGCGGCGCGGGTCGTGCTCGAAAGCGATCTGACGCAGGCAGCATCCATCGCACACAAGAATCTCCTAACGATCCTGGCCTGGGGCTACGAGGGCGACCGCGTCTACGTCGCGAGCGAGCCACAAGACGGGGCTTCGTTGCGCCAGATTGTCGACGCCAAACGTGGGCAGAACCAGGTGGTGGGTCTTGCCCACGCGCATGTTTTGCTGGGCCACGCGGCCAACGCCATCGAAGCCTCCTATCCGCGTTTGTGCCACGGCGGCGTCCACCCTGCCTCCATCTTCTTGAGCAATTCTGGCCGCGTGAAAGTCGCCAATCTCGGCCTCACACGCGCGTTGCCGGCGCTCGCCCGCCAAGGCGTGGTCGCCGGCGCCAGCCCCAGCCCGTACGTCGCTCCCGAAGTCGCGGCTGGCGCGGCCCCATCCGCGGCCGCGGACGTGTTCTCGCTGGCGGCGATCCTCTACGAACTCGTCACCGGACACGCGCCAACCACCCCACCCTGGCCAGCCAGCCAGGTCAACGGCGAGCTGCCCAAGAGCATCGACAAGATCATCGACCGTGGCTTGGCGTCGCTTCCCGAAACCCGCTTCGCCAAGCCCACGCAGCTCATCGCGGAGGTGGGCACGGTCCTGGCCAGGAAGACGAACCCCAAACAAGAAGTCGTCATGGCGCCCCCGCAGCTCGGCTTGGGCAAGTCGTTCAGCGTTTCCGACGCCGTCCGTATTTCCGAAGAATATGAGCGCTGGCTCGTCCAGAAGGACAACCTGGATTTCGGGCCGTTTTCCCTGGCCCAAGTCATGACCCAGATGGAGACCGGCACCTTCAACGGCGATCACTTCATCGTCGACGCCGATTCCGGCGATCGCCAGAAGATCAAGGACCACCCGCAGCTGGCCGAATACACCCGCATCGTCGAGCGCAAGCTGGAGGCCCAGCGCCGCACGCGCGCCGAGCAGGTGCACCAGCATACCGAGCGCCGCAAGGGATTGTGGACCATCGCTATCACCGCTGGTGCGCTGTTGATCGTGGCGGCGGGACTGTGGTTCTTCCTCAAGGGACGCAAAGCAGCCGAAGAAGATCTCCTCGCCTCGCGCGTGAGCGAGGCCGACATCGACAAGTTCCTCAAGGACGTGAAGATCGAATTCGCGCAGCCCAATCGCGCGGCCGCGGGCGGAAGACGCAGCACGGGCGGCGGCATCTCCGGACGGGCCGAGGACTTCAACAACGCGATGGATCTCGGCGATGTCAGCCAGGGCGGTGGCGACGCCATCCTCGACGAAGGTGTCATCGATCGCGTCATGCGGGCCAACTACCGCAAGATCGTCCCCTGCGCCATGCAGGCCGGGCTGCGCACGGTCGCGCTCGACTTCGTCATCCAGCCCTCGGGGAGGGTCAAGGCGGTGCAGGTCAACGGCCAGCGCAAGGGCGCCATGGCTGTTTGCATCCTGAACCAGATGCAGTCCTTCGGCTTCCCGGTCTACAAAGGCAAGAACACCATCGCCGGCTGGTCGATGTCGTTTAAATAGATGGGAACCCTGAACGGGTTCGCTCTGCCCTCGGCACCCACCACCCACCCCTCCACCCCCGCGATACCCGCGGCCTCGCCGACCCTCCCGCGCTCTGGCTACGCCGGGCGAAGCCCGGCTCCGCCAACGCGAACGATGAGGGCACAGAGGATCTAGAGGGCACGGAGGACATCTAGCGCGAGAAGCCGGCGGTGTGTTCCTTGGCGGTCTTGGCGAGACGGAAACATACGCCGAGCACCAGGTCGTAGGTGAACCAGTAGCGCTCGCCCTTGGCGGTTTCCAGGCCAAGTACGCTCTCGCGCGATTCGATCTTCACCACCTTGCTCACCTGAATCGTCTCGCTCGGACCGGCGATCATGAAGGTGGCCTCGCGCTCTTCGGGAACTGAAATGCTTTCGCCGCCCACCTTCAGCTTTTCCGCCTCCAGGGTCAGCAGCAGTGTTTCCTTGGTCATGGGCAGAGTTTACACCGGACGAAGGGCTTCGCACGCCCGCGCGATGGCGTCGGGAAGATCGGTGGCAATGAGACGATCCGCGCCCAGGGTTCGCGTGGCCACTTCGGCGGCGGCGCCGTGGACGAAGACGCCCAGGCAGGCCGCGTCCTTGGCACAGAGCCCCTGGGCGAGAAAGGCGCCGATGGCGCCGCTCAAGACATCGCCGCTGCCCGCCGTGCCGAGGGCTGGGTTGGCCGTCGGATTGACGAAAGCCTCGCCATCCGGCATGGCGATGACGGTACGCGCCCCTTTGAGCACCACCACGGCGCGGGTCGTACCCGCCAAGCGTCGCGCGAAGCCCAAGCGATCCTGCTGGACTTCCGCAGTAGAACGGCCGCACAGGCGCGACATTTCGCCGGGATGAGGCGTGAGAATCCTCTCCGCCGCGGCCTGGCTGGCGAAGGTCGCGACCTCGTCGCCTAGAAGATTGAGCGCATCGGCATCGACCACCAGCGGCAGGGGCAACTCGGCGACCAGTTGGCGTATCAACTCGGCCATGCCCTGCCCGGTCGGAATCCCCGGCCCGACCAGCGCGGCCTTCATCCGCGTCGCCAGCAAAGCGATCATCGCGAAACTATCGGGGTCGGCGGCATCACCCTCGGCATAGCAGGCGGTCATCTCGGCAATGACCTTGGCGTCGAGAGCGGGCTGCGCGGCCGCGGTGGTCGCAAGGGTCACCATGCCAGCCCCGGCGCGCAATCCGGCGCGCCCGGCCAGCAAGGCGGCCCCGGTCTTTCCCGTCGACCCGGCGATGGCTAGAAGTTGTCCGGCGGTCCCTTTGTGGCCGGCTGGACCGCGCTTGGGCACGAGTGGCGCGAGCATCGCGGGTTCCAGCCAGTGGCAAAGCGGGCCCTCGGCCAGCGCGGCGAAAAGCACGCTTTCGCAGGCCACGCCCAGATCCACGACTTCCAACCGGCCAACCGGAGCATCGGCATCGAGCACCAGTCCGAGCTTGCGCGCGCCCATGGTTGCCGTGACATGGGCCTCGACCACAAGACCATGCGCCTTGCCCGTGTCGGCGTCGAGCCCGGACGGAATATCGACCGCGACACGCAGGGCATCGGCGGCGTTCATGGCCGTAATGGCCGCGGCGGGCACGCCCGCGACATCGGAACGCAGCCCCGTGCCGAAGAGTGCGTCGACAATGACTTGCGCTTTTGCCAGGTGCTCTCGCCAGACGCTGACGTTGCCTTCGCGCGAGAGATCGCAAACCGCGTCCGCGGCAAGGGCGCGAAACACTTGCGCGAAAATCGCGGCATCGCCGGCGATTTTCTCAGCCGGCAAGGCCAGCAAGACCCGCACCTTGGCTCCTCGGCGCAAAAGGTGGCGAGCCACGCCGAATCCATCGCCGCCGTTCTGTCCGGTGCCGCACACGATGCAAACATCGAGCTGAGTCGCGTGGGGAGCCGGCGAACTTCGCTCACGGCCTGCTGGCCTGCGGACCATCGCGGGAGGGTTTGGGAACCCTACCAGGGTTCCCATAACGACATCGGCGACGCCGCGGCCCGCGTTCTCCATTAACGCCAGACCGGGCAGCCCCAGCTTGGCGATGACCGCCCGGTCGACGGCCCGCATCTGCGCGGCGGACAGAACAAGCGCCATGGCCTACTCGCGATGGGCGAGGCGTAGACCCCGGTCGATGGCCTCGCGCATGTCGCGCACGGCGCGCTCCATGCCCACCAACACGGCCCGCGCGACGATGGCGTGTCCGATGCTCATTTCTTCCAGTCCCGCCAGGCCAGCCACCGGCCCCACGTTGGCGTAGTCGAGGCCATGCCCGGCCGCCAGGCGCAGGCCCGTGTCGGCGATGATCCGGCCGGCCCTTTCCAGACGAGCCAGCTCGCGGCTCGCCTCGGGACTTCCCGGCTTGCCGTGGCAGTAGTCACCGGTGTGCAGCTCGGCCTGGGTCGCGCCGAGATCGACGCACGCCCGGGCGCTGTCCTCTTCCGGATCGATGAACAAACTCACGCCGATGCCCGACTCGCGCAAGGTGAGAATCACCTTGGCCAATTCGCTCGCGCGGCCGCGCACGTCGAGCCCGCCCTCGGTGGTGCGCTCGTCGCGCTTCTCCGGCACCAGCGTACACATGTCGGGCCCAACCTGCAGGGCGATGTCGACCACCGACTGCACCGCGGCCATTTCAAGATTGAGCGCGCCACGCACCGTCTTCCTGAGAATGCGGACGTCCCGCTCCTGAATGTGTCGGCGGTCTTCGCGCAAGTGCACCGTGATGCCGTCCGCGCCCGCCAGTTCGCACATTCCCGCGGCCACCACGGGGTCGGGGTAGATCGTATCCCGCTGCTGGCGCAGGGTCGCGACGTGATCGACATTGATGTACAGGCGAACCATACCGACTCCCTTTCTGCTTCTCGGTCCAGATCAAGCCAGCGCGTTGCGCATGACTTCGGCGATTTCTTCCGCGAACGCGCGAATCGTGGGCTCGTCCGTGCCTTCGATCATCACGCGCGCCTTGGGCTCTGTGCCCGAATAGCGCACGAGCACGCGCCCCTCGTCGCCCAGCGCTTGGACGACCCTCTCGATCGCGGTTTGCACAGTCGGCAAGTCGTTGATGGGCACCTTGCGCGCCACCTGGAAATTGAGCAGGACCTGCGGATACCGGGTCATCAAGCCGGCCAATTCGGACAAGCTGCGTTCCTCTTGCGCCATGACGGACAGGATCTGCAGCGCCGCCAGAAGGCCGTCGCCCGTGGTCGCTTCCTGCAGAAAAACGATGTGGCCCGACTGTTCGCCGCCAAAACCATAGCCGCCCTCGCGCATGGCCTCGACGACATAGCGATCGCCGACCGCCGTACGCAGCAGCTTTCCCTTGCGCGCTGCCAAGGCGCGCTCAAGCCCGAGGTTCGACATCACGGTCGCCACCACGGTATCCCTGGGCAGCTTGCCTCGCGAAAGGAGGCGCGTGCCCAAGATGGCCATGATGCAGTCGCCGTCGACGATGGCGCCTTGCTCATCGGTCAGGATCAGGCGATCGGCGTCGCCATCGAGAGCGATGCCCAGGGCAGCTCCGCAGCGGCGGACTTCGGCGGCAACCACCTCGGGATAAAGGGCTCCGCAGCCAGCATTAATGTTGCGCCCATCCGGCTCGACGGAAAGCGCGACGACTTCCGCGCCCAGTTCCTCGAACACCTGCGGCGCGGCCCGGTAGGCGGCGCCATTGGCACAATCCACCACCACGCGTATTCCATCCAAGGTTCGCTCCTTGGGAAAGGAGTGCTTGATGTACTGCACGTAGCGGCCTTCGGCGTCGTCCAGGCGGACCGCCTTGCCAATGCGCGGCTCCGGGCCCGCCACGAAGGGCTCTGGCCGGATCATGCGCTGCTCGATTTCCGCCTCGATGTCGTCGGCCAGCTTGAACCCGTCGGGGCCGAAGAGTTTGATGCCGTTGTCCTGGAACGGGTTGTGGGACGCGCTGATGACGATCCCGGCGTTGGCCCGCATGCTGGCCGTGATGAACGCGATGGCGGGCGTGGGCAAGGGCCCCACCAGCATGACGTCGGCACCCGCCGACACGATCCCGGCTTCCAGCGCGCTCTCGAACATGTAGCCAGATAGGCGCGTGTCCTTTCCGATCACGATGCGACAATGCTTTTCTCGGTGGGCGAAGTGTTCGGCGACTGCACGCCCAAGCGACAGCGCCATTTCCGCGGTCATGGGGTGCTGGTTCGCGACTCCGCGAATGCCATCCGTACCGAAAAGTCTCCGTTCCGACATCGTCTCAGCCATAGCGACGGCTATCTTAGTGCTTTTCGTCCTCGACGCGAGTACTTGTGATGGCCTCGGCTACGCGAACCACGTCGCGCATTTCCTTCACATCATGGACCCGAACCGCGTCCGCGCCGCCCAACACCGTGGCGGCCACGGCGGCGGCGGTGCCCATGAGCCGATCCTGTGGAGGCTTGCCTGTCACCTCGCCGATGAAACGCTTGCGCGACACGCCGACCATGATGGGTGCCACGAGACGCTGGCGCAGCTTCGCCAGCTCTCCGAGCAAGCGCAGGTTGTGTCCAAGCTGCTTGCCGAAGCCGATGCCAGGATCCACCCAGATGGTCTGGCAACCGGCGGCCTTCGCCGCCGCGATGCGATCGGAAAGCTCCTTCGTCACCTCGGAGACCACGTCCTCGAAGTAGACATTCTCCATCATGGTGGTGGGATGGCCGCGCAAATGGCCAAGCACGATGGTGGCGCCCGCCGCGGCCGTTACGCGCAGAATCCCGGGATCGATCCTTCCCCCCGAAATGTCGTTGACGATGGTCGCGCCAGCCTCGATCGCGGCCTTGGCCGTGCCCGCCTTATACGTGTCGACGGAAATTCGTGCCCGGCCGGCGAGTTTTTCCGCCAGGCGTACAATGACCGGCACCACGCGCTGGATCTCCTCCGCCTCGGGAACCGGCTGGGCATTGGGCCGCGTCGACTCGCCGCCCACGTCGATCCAATGCGCCCCCTCATCGGCCATGGCCAAGCCATAGGCCACCGCGCTTTCCACCGAATCGAACCTTCCGCCATCCGAAAATGAATCGGGCGTCAGGTTGAGAATCCCGGCAATGATGACGGGCATGGCGGTCTTGTCGAGCTGCGGTCAGGCCTTTTCTGGCGTGGGCGACGGAATCGGGAAGCCGCCGGAAGGGCTCTCGGCTGGCTTGGGCTGCCCGGCGTTCTTGATCGGGCTAGGAACGGCTACCGGTGGCGGCGTCTTCTCCAGCTTTCCACCTGCCATCACCACGTCGATCTCCGCCCCATCCAGCGTCTCGCGTTCGAGGAGCGCCTCGGCAATGGCGCGCAGCTTGTCGAGATTCTCCGTCACGATCTTCTTGGCGCGCTCGTAGTTCTCCATGACGATGCGGCGGATCTCGGAGTCGATCTCGCGCGCCGTCTGCTCGCTGTATTCCTTGTGCTCGGCGAAGTCGCGACCCAAGAAAACCATTTCGTCGTTGCGTCCGAAATGGAGCGGACCAATCGTGTCGGACATACCCCACTCGCACACCATCCGGCGAGCCAGATCGGTGGCGCTGCGGATGTCGCTCGTCGCGCCCGTCGTGATTTGTCCGAAAATGATCTCCTCCGCCACACGCCCGCCCATGGCCACGGCGATCTGACCGTTGGCCAAATCCTTCGACACGTTCAAGCGATCCTCGACCGGCAACTGCTGGGTCAGGCCCAAGGCGCGACCGCGCGGAATGATGGTCACCTTGTGCACGGGATCTGTGCCCGCGACCAACTTGCTCACCAGGGCGTGCCCGCCCTCGTGAAAGGCCGTCACCCGTTTGTCCTTGTCGCTGATGATGAGCGAGCGACGTTCGGGCCCCATGAGAACCTTGTCCTTGGCCTGCTCGAAATCGTGGCGGTCGAGCTTGTCCTTGTCGTTGCGCGCGGCCAGCAAGGCGGCCTCGTTGACCAGGTTCTCCAGATCGGCACCCGAGAACCCCGGCGTTCCACGCGCGACCGTGTCCAGATCCACGTCCGCGGACAAGGGCGTCTTCTTGGTGTGCACCTTGAGAATCCCGGTACGCCCCTTCACATCGGGCTGTGGCACGACGATGCGGCGATCGAATCGTCCGGGACGCATCAGGGCGGGATCGAGCACGTCGGGTCGGTTGGTGGCGGCGATCAGAATAACGCCGTCATTGGACTCGAAGCCGTCCATCTCGACAAGGAGCTGATTCAAGGTCTGCTCGCGCTCGTCGTGGCCGCCGCCCAAACCTGCCCCGCGATGGCGGCCGACGGCGTCGATTTCGTCGATGAAGATGATGCACGGGGCGTTCTTCTTCCCCTGTTCAAACAGATCGCGCACGCGGCTGGCGCCAACGCCCACGAACATCTCGACAAAGTCCGAACCCGAAATCGAATAGAAGGGCACGCCCGCCTCGCCAGCGATGGCGCGTGCGAGCAGGGTCTTGCCGGTTCCGGGCGGGCCCATCATCAGCACGCCCTTGGGAATACGACCGCCCAGGCGCGTGAACTTCTTTGGATCCTTGAGGAAGGCAATGATCTCTTCGACCTCGTCCTTGGCTTCCTCGATGCCCGCCACATCGGCGAAGGTGACCTTCTTCTGGTTCTCGGACAAGAGTTTGGCCTTGGACTTGCCAAAGCTCATGGCTTTGCCCCCGCCCACCTGCAACTGGCGCATGAAGAGCAGGAACACCACGGCAACGACCAAGATCGGCAGCCAGGTGATGAGGATCTGTTGCCAGAAGCCACCCTCGCTCTCACGCACGATTTTGTAGGAAATCCCGGCCTTGTTCAGCTTCTCCAGCGTCTGCTCGCCGATGAATCCGGTGGTGACGAAGACCTCGTCGTTCTTCTTGAACACCCCGCGGAACTCGGCGTGGTTGCCGTTCATGCGGATTTCCATGGGCGGAGCTGGCTTGAAGTCGGCGGGTGACTTCTCGACCTTCTGGATGAAGTCCGAGAACGTCATCTGCTGTTCGCCTTGCCGCGGGTTGATGAGCTGCCAGACAACGATGAAAGCGAAGATCATCATCACCCAGACGAGCACGGTCTTGTGACTGTTGCGCACTCGGTATCCTTGTTATGGGGTTGTACACAAGATATTGACACCAAACTGGGGGTCGTCAACGGACCACTCGCACCTCGAACCATTCCCGGGTGCCCGCGTCGGGTCGTCCCACCTGCGACGGGCGCAGCCTTGGCACGAACAATACAGCCCCAGAAGCATCGCAAAGCACGGGAAGCGCGGCCCTTTCGGGGCTCGAAATCTTGGCGTCGATGAGCAAGTCGGAAAGCTTGCGCGTGCCCCGGCCAGAGCGCGGGGCCATGCGATCCCCAGGCCTCGCCAAGCGCAGTCCGAGCGGCCAGCGGAGCTTCGCCACATCGAAACAGGCTGCGTTTCCACCTGGACACGCGCCGGGTGAGATCGGCATCACTTCGAGGGCGAGAGAAGGCGGCTCGCCCACGCGGTAGATCCCTGGTCCGCCAATCTCGATAGAATTTTCCGGTGGGCTTCCAGTCGAACCCGTGGCTTGGGTGCGCACCTTGGGTCGCCAGATCACGTTGCCGTAGCACACGACGATTTCCCCGCCGCGCACGTCGATCCGGCGCGTGCCATGGCCTTCCCCCACCAGCCGATCGACGGCGTCCCCGACTCGCCTGGACAGATAGAGACCGCTCGGAAGCTTTTCCCGCCAGGGAGAGCGCTCACGCGCCCGCGCGTCCGCGGCCAAGCCCAGGAGCGCGTCGACGACGCGTGGGTTCTCGTGGGCTAGCGTGGGCAAGAGGTCGTGCCGGATGCGCGAACGCGCGTAGCGCCGATTCTCGTTCGACGGATCGGTGAAGAAGCCGATCCCGCGTTTGGCAAGAAAAGCGAGGATTTGCGCGCGCCGCACGTCGAGCAAGGGACGGACAAGGCGGCCACGTCGATAGGGAATGCCGGCGAGCCCGGCCACGCCGGTGCCACGCAGAATGCGGAAGAGCACGGTTTCCGCCTGATCGTCGGCATGGTGGCCAAGGGCGATCTTGGCGCAGCCGAGCTGTACCGCCGCCTCGTCGAGCGCGGCGAGCCGAGCCTCGCGAGCCGCTTCTTGCCGGGAACCATGTGCCCGCCTCGATTTGTCGACATCGACCTCGAGAATCGCGCAGTCGAGCCCAAGCAAGGCGCAGTCCTTGCGCACGCCTCTCGCCTCCTCGGCCGATTCGGGTCGCAGCCGGTGATCGACGCACGCGACTTGCAACGAAATGTCCAGCCGCGGAGCCAGCAGTAGAAGCGCATGCAGCAGCGCCGTGGAATCAGGGCCGCCCGACACGGCGACCAGAACCCGTTCACCCTTTTCGATCAACCCCTGTTCGCGGATCGTACGCAGAACTCGCGAAAGCACGGCCGCATACTACCTCCACGAATTCTCCGGCACCAAGCCCTCGTTGACGTTAGATGGTATGGCATAGTGGCCCCGTGAGCGAGACCAAGAAGTCCGAGAATAGAGGCCAGCCCATCGCGCTGTCCGCCTATCGCGCCAACCTCGCGCGCGGGCAGCGCGCGCGGCGAACCGACGAACTCTTTGCGTCCGCCGATCCGCCCGCTGCCATCCGCGCCCTGCCCCCGGACGAGTTTTTCTACATCGTCCATGAAATGGGCTTTCCCGAGGCCATGGAGATCCTGGTGCACGGCACCGCCGAGCAAATCCAAGCCGTGCTCGATTTCTCGGTCTGGGAAGGCGATCGGGTGTCGCTCGAAAAATCCGACGAATTGCTGTCGGCACTGGTGGAAGCGCCGCCCGAGACGCTCGGCCGCTGGGCCCAAGGCATCGATGTCGAGCTGCTGGCGATTCTCCTGCGCCGCCGCCTGCGCATCTACGACCTCTCGCTAGAGGAAGAGCCCGACGAGCCCGCCGGGGTGCTGTGGAACAGCCCGGACCGCCTTTTCGCCATCGACATTGGGGGTGATTCCGAGCAGGGGCGGGTGACACAGCATCTGGTGGACAGCCTGTATCGCTATTCGCCCGTGATGATGCGCCGGCTGCTGGTGGGCGTGCGCGCCGAAAGCGATGCCGAGATGGAAGAAACCGCTTTCCGCTGGCGTTCGGGACGCATGGCGGATCTCGGCTTCATCGACTTCTCGGAAGCGCTCGCGGTGTACCAGGAGATCGACCCGGCGTCGGTGCGGATCGACCAAGCCCCGGCCAAGGACGCGCGCGAGCCGGACGCGCCCAACATCCATTTGCGCCTGCCCACGGCCATGGTCGAACGCCTCACTGGCAAGACACCCTTCGCGCGAGCCGTGGCCGGGCTGCGCACCCGCGAGGAAGCCGCCCTGGCCCACCAGGCCTTGGTCGCCCTGTGCAACCGCGTGCTGTCCGCCGACCGGGTCGAACCAAGCGACGACGAAGCCATCAAGACGGTGCTCGAACGCGTGTCCGCCACGCTCGACTTGGCCATTGAATTTTTGGCGCGCGGGGAGGACGAACGCGCGGTCACGGCGATTCGCAACCTGCCCATGGTGACGCTGCACCGCCTGGGATCAAGCCTGGTCGGCAAGCTGCGCAAGGCGGCCTTGACCTTGGTACGCGAGAACCCCTTCGCCGTGCTTCGGCCCGCCCTGGACATCTTCGAGCCCGAGGACGCCGAGGTGCTGGCCAGCCTGACCCGCGCCCGTCCCCTCTTTCCGCGCTGCTTGGACGAACCGCCCACGCCTGGTCGGCGTCCCTTCGCCTGCCTGGCCGACCTGGCCCATGCCACGCGCGCCGTGGAGCGCGCGGCAGCGGCGGTCGAATTGCTGGTGGGACTGGGAGTGCGGCCCCAGGATCTTTCTCCGCACGCCCTGGAGGCCATGGGACGCGCCCTTCCCGGTGGACAGCACGTGATCGATCCTGCCGCCATCGACAGCGGAGTCGTGGCCCGCACGGTGCTGGTTGGGCGCCTCCTGGGAGCCGCCAAAAGCCCCCTCGCGCCGCTCGCCGAGGAGACCATTTGTAAGTTCAAGCAAAACTTTAGTCAAGAACGACAAGCCATTGAATCATTTGCTCTTCGAGCGCTCGGGATTATCCAAGAAACCAGCCCTTCCAAGGCCCTCGCAGGGGCCAGCCGCGAGGTTGCCTTGCGCTGGATTGGATCGCTCTGGCCGCTCGGCCCGACATTGGGTTCGCGCCAACCCTAGGTCGGGCTTGCGTTCGCGCCTGGCTTGACATTGCCCCTGCTTCCGCTGTACGTGAGAAACCCTCAAGAAACCGCACGGGAATAAGCCGATGCCCCCACCGGTTACTGCGTCGGCCAACCAAGCGAGGTAGCAATGTCAGATGTGATGATCGAGGTCGAAAACCTGACCAAGGAGTACGGCACGAATCGCGCCGTGGACCAAGTGACCTTCAACGTCCGCAAGGGCGAGGTGCTTGGCTTCCTCGGCCCGAACGGCGCCGGCAAGTCCACCACCATGAAGATCCTGACCTGCTTTCTGGCCCCCACGGCCGGGCAAGCGCGGGTCGCGGGATGCGATGTCTTCGACGAGTCGCTGGAAGTCCGGCGGCACGTCGGCTACTTGCCCGAGGACACACCCTTGTATAAGGACATGACCGTCCTCGAACACCTTGAGTTCGCGGCCAACATGCACGGCATGAGCGGTGGGACGGTGCACGGCCGCATCAAGGAAATCGGCGGGCGCTGCGGCCTTTCCGACGTGGCCGGCAAGCTGGTGGGCGAGCTTTCCAAGGGCTACCGGCAGCGCGTGGGCCTGGCGCAGGCCATGCTGCATGACCCCGACATCTTGATTCTCGACGAGCCGACCAGCGGCCTCGACCCCAACCAGATCGCCGAAATCCGCGCCCTCATCAAGGAAGTGGGCAAGGAGAAGACGGTCATCCTTTCCACCCACATCCTGCCTGAGGTGCAGGCCACCTGCAGCCGCATGCTCATCATCAGCGGCGGCAAACTAGTGGCGGACGGCACGCCCGACGAACTGCGCGCCCGCGAGAAGGCCACCCGCTACCGACTGGTGGTCGAGAGCGTCGGCGCCGCTCCCGAGGCGGTGAAGGACAAGGTAGTTGCCCTGTCCGGAGTCACCCAGTGCCAGAAGATCGCCGGCGAGGACGGCGCCCACACCTTCGCCATTGATGGCGTCGCTACGAACGACCTACGCAAGTCGCTCTTCCGCGTCGCGGTCGATAACAAGTGGCCGCTCCTCGAACTTACCCGCCAGGCCGCCAGCCTGGAAGACGTTTTCCGCAACCTTACCACCGGGGAAGAGAGCAAGTCATGAGTGCCGCAACGACCGTCGCCAAACGCGAAATTCGCGCCTACTTCAATTCGCCCGTGGCCTACATCGTGGTCACGGTGTTCATGATCCTCACGGGCTACCTGTTCTTCAGCCAGATGTTTCTGGAGAAGCAGGCCGAGTTGCGCGCCTACTTCAACATCACGCCGCTCATCTTCACCTTCATCATCCCCGCCATCACCATGCGCCTCATCGCCGAGGAAAAGGGCAGCGGGACGCTGGAGATGCTCATCACCATGCCGGTGCGCGACTGGGAAGTCGTTCTCGGCAAGTTCCTGGCTGGCATGGCCATGCTGGCCGCCATCGTGGGCATGACCCTTTTCTATGCCTTCTCCCTAGCCGCGCTGGGCCCCATCGACCGGGGACCGGTCATTACCGGCTACATTGGGCTGCTGCTCATGGGCGGCGCCTACGTCGCCATCGGCGTCATGGCCTCGTCGCTCACGCGCAACCAGATTGTGGCCTTCATTTTGGCCTTCGCAATTTCCTTCGCGCTCTTCATTTTCGGCCAGGTCACGCAGCTGGCGCCGGAATGGCTGGTGCCGGTGCTCTCGTTCCTCAGCATGGGGAACCACTTCGAATCGCTCGGCCGCGGGGTCATCGACTCGCGCGACGTCATCTACTACGTATCCGTGATGGTGGTCTCCCTGATCATCGCCACGTCCTCGCTAGAATCCCGCAAGTGGAAGTAACGAAGGGGAACTAGGTCATGTCGATCTCGAGCAAGAAAAAAAGCTACGCCTCGAACACAATCCTCTACGCCGTCTTCGTGGCCGGCGCGCTCATCTTGGTGAACATCCTCGGTACGCGCCTCTTCGGGCGCCTGGACCTCACCGAGAAACACATATACACCCTGTCGCGCGCCTCGAAGGACTTGGTCAAGAGCCTGCCTAAGTACCTCACGGTCACCGCCTACATCTCCAAGGATCTGCCGCCCGAGATCAAGCGCCTCTCGCGCGACGTGCGCGACAAGCTGGACGACTACAAGAATAGCTCGAATGGCAAGTTCCAGTGGAACGCCGTGGATCCGGGGACGGACAAGACGCTGGAGGAGGCCGCCTCGAAATGCAAGGTGCAGAAAGTCCAGATCCAGAAGCTCTCCAACTCGAAATTCGAGCTAGGCGCCTACTTCCTTGGCCTGTGCCTGGAGTACGGGGACAAGAGCGAGGCCATCCCGCAGATCGTCAACGACGCCGGCCTCGAGTACCAGCTCTCGTCGCTCATCAAGAAGATGACCGTGAAGAAGAAGAAGCTGGCCTTCACTACCGGCCACGGCGAGATCGACCTCAACCAGGGGTTGCAGGCGTTGAAGCAGGACGTGGAGCAGGAATACGAAGTCACCACGGTCAACCCGTCGTCGGCCGAAATCGGCGCGGATGTCGACGCCCTGGTGGTGGCAGGCCCCAAGCAGCCCATCGACGAGAAGGGCCAGCGCGAAATCGACCGCTTCCTCATGACCGGCCGCGGGGCGATCATTCTGGCGCCGGGCATGGCTGCTGGCTCCGCGGGGGCGCATGGCATGGGCATGGATAGCCTCAAGATGTTGCAGACCAACGACACGGGGCTTGCCAAGATGCTGGAGCCCTATGGCTTCAAGATCGGCCAGGAGATTGTCGTGGACCCGCAGGCCGCCGCGCCAGGGGTCATGGACACCGCCGGTGGTCGCCGCGCCCTCATCACGACGCCCGCGTTCGTCGCGGCGGCCACCGACAAGGCACCAGGCTTGAGCCTCCTCGAAGGCGTGCGCGGCCTAGTCTTCCCCTATGCCAGCCCCGTCACGCTGGTCGGCCCCTTGGCCAGCGGAAGCGCGCCCGCGGGTGGCAACCTGTGGCGCCTGGCCGCCTCGTCCGCAACCAGCTTCAAGCACAGCGGGTTCGCCATCATCGGCCCGGAGATGAAGTTCGAGCCCGGCAAGGAAACCGGGTCCTACGCCTTCGGCTATGCTTACCAGGGGCCGCTCAAGAGCGCCTTCGCGACCGCGGCGCCGGCCTCGGTCGCGTCGGCAGACAAGCAGCCGCTCTCCGAATCGCAGAAGCCGGTTCGGCTAGTGGTCGTCGGCAACGCCGCCTTCGCCAGCGACGAGTGGACCCAGCTCTCCCGCTTCCTGCCGGTGTATGCCGCGGGCGCCCAGCTCCTATACAACGCCATGGGCTGGACGGTGGAGGACGAGGCCCTCATTCCGCTCCGTTCGAAGACCATGGACAGCCGCCAGATCGGCACCGTTTCCGAAGGCACGGCCAGCCTCGTGCAGTGGGGAAATGTTCTCGGACTTCCCCTCGCCTTCTGCGTGTTCGGCGTCGTCCGCTGGCGTCTGCGCCGCTCCAACCGCATGAACCAACGACTCTAGTCAATCGAGGTAGACGATGAATCGCAAGACCCTAGTAGCCGGCCTCGTCTTTGCCGGACTCATTCTCGCCACCGTTCTTCTGTTGCGCTCGCCTGAAAAGGGATCCCACCGGCCCGGAGAGTCGCCCCGCCCCATCGCAAAATTGACGGCGGACTCCTTTGACACCTTGGAAGTGACCAAAGGCGCGATCACCACGGTCATCAAGAAAGAGGGCGACGCCTTCAAGATTGTGAAGCCCATCGCCTACGCCGCCGACAAGGACAGCGCCAAGCTGGCCTTCGAGGCCATGTCCAAGATGGAGTTTGGCCACGTCGTTTCCGACCAGAAGAGCGATCAGGGCGAATTTGGCGTCGGCGCGGACGGTCTGCGCGTCGTGCTCAAGAAAGGCGAACAAAATGTGGCCGACCTGCGCGTCGGCAAGACGACCAACCAAACCACCATGGTCCGGGTCGAGGGCAAGGACGAGGTGTGGGGAGCCACTGGCCTCTCGCAGTACCAGGTCGACAAGAACACCACCGACTGGCGCGACAAGTCCATCACCGCCTTCGACGAGAAGGACGCCGAGAAGCTGCATATCACGGCCAAGAACGGGTCGAAGATCCTGCTCGGCAAGCCCGCCCTGCGCGATGCCGGACCGGCGCCGGAATGGCAGGTCGTCGAATCCTCGGTAAAGGTCGAGCCATTCGACAAGACCGTTGCCGGCGGCGTCGTAAGTCAGCTCGCCACCTGGAAGGCCAACGACTTCGCCGACAACGCGAAGCCGGAGGAGACCGGGCTCGACTCGCCTGAACTCACCGTCACGGTGTCTCTCCGCAACGGCAAGCAGGTCGCGGTCTTGATCGGCAAGAAGAAGGGCGACGACGACTTCTACGTCAAGCGAGCCGACAGCCCGCAGGTCTTCCTGGTCAAGAAGTACAACGTCGACCGCATCAACAAGCGGCCCGTCGAGTTCCGCGACAAGACCATGTGCGACCTCAAGAGCGACGAGCTGACGGAGGTGTCGGTGGCGCGCGAGAAGGATGCGTTCACGCTCGCCAAGCAGGGCGGAGCCTGGAAGGCGACCAAGCCGACCGGCGTCACCCTCGACGACAGCAAGGCGACGACCATCGCGGGAGCGTTCTCGGAGTGGAAGGGCCAAGGCTTCGCCGAGGACAATGCCGCCAAGGCCGCCGGCCTCGGCAAGCCCACGGCCACCATCGTCGCCAAGTCGAGCGTCAAGGGCCACGGCTGCCAGCTCAAGGTGGGCAGCGAGACCGGCGACAAGAGCAACTACTTCGTCCAGGTCGGCGCCCAGCCCGACATCTTCCTTGCCGCCAAGTGGTCGGTGGACCGCATCCTCGTCAAGCTCGACGACCTCAAGAAGAAATAGAACGTTTACTGCAGAGTCGCCTCTGTGACGACGATCTCGCGTTCGGGCGAGTGCAAACCGGCTTTGCGGCGGATGCCGAAGGCGCGATCGCGCAGCTTCTCGGCGGCGTCGCGCCGGCCGATCTTTTCCTCGAAATCGGCATAGGCCAGGAAGGTCCGTCCCAGCTCCAGTTCCGCGCCCGACGAGCCCAGAAGTTCGACGGCGCGGTCGAAGACCTCGCGTGCCCCTCCCCGGTCCGAATTGCCCGGCGCGCCCCCGGCTAGCGCCGCCCCAAGCACCCGCAAGGCGGCTCCCACCAAGGGCGCCGCGCCCATCTTCTCACCCTCGGTGGCGGCCAAATCGGCATGGTCCCGCGCGGCCAGGTAATCGCCCGTCGCGAGGTAAACCTCGGCCAGCCCGCGATCCGATTCCGCCACCAGCCTGCGCGCGCCAAACTTCTGCGCGATCTCCTTGGCGGATCGAAGTTCCCGCTCGGCTGCTTCTTGCTCGCCCTGGGCCAGCAGACAATCGCCAACCTCGAGCGCGAGGTGACACTCGGTCAAGCGCTCTCCCATGGTGCTCGACAAGCCGCGCGCCTGGGAAAGCAGCTTCTGCGCCAGCGCGGGATGCCCGGCCTCGCGGGTCAGGGCGCCCAAATCAAGCAAGGTGAACACGATGCCGTGCGGGTCCCGCGTGGCCTGGCTGATAGCCAAGGCCTTTTCAAAGCTCTGTTGGGCCAGGCCGAGCTGCCCCATTTGCGCCTGCACCAGGCCAAGCCACGCCAGAGTCAGGGTCTTGCCACGTTCGTCGCCAAGTTCGGTGCGAATCGAAAGCGCGGCGCGATGGCAGCGCAGCGCCTCCTCGGGCTTGCCCACCAGGTAGTAGACCCTGCCGATGTCGTCCAGGCTGGAGGCTACGCCGGGCCGGTCGCCGCCCAGGTCGAAAAGCAGATGGGCCATGTCCAGGTGCTGGACCGCCATGCGGTAGTCGCCGAGCGAGCGATACACGCGGCCGATGCGGGCGTGCGCCGCCCCGCCCTTGCCCGGCATATCCAGACGCCAGGCCGCTTTCAGCATGTCGGAGAAGTGAGCCAGCGCCTCGTGGCTGTGGCCGAGCCGAGCGGCGACATCGCCGAGCTTGTGTAGGGACTCGATGAGCAGCAGGGAATCGTCGCTGTCGAGGAGGCTCACGCCACGCGTGTAGAGCGAGCGACCACGCTCGAAGTCGCGCAAGCGGCAAGCCTCGTCGCCCGCGGCCAAGAAGCGCTGGCTGGCCCGCCGCATATCCCCGCCTTGTTCGTACAAGAGCGCGATGTTCTCCAGCTGATCCGCCGACGGCGAATTGCCCATGCGCGCTTCCAGCCATTGCGCCGCGAAGCACTTGCGATGGCGCACGATCTCGGGATTGGCCGAGGCTTCGAGCAAGACGCGTTCATCCGAGTCGGCGAAACACCAGCCCTTGTCGCTCCCCGTGAAATCCGCTTCGGATTGCTTGACGTAGCCACGCTCGGCGAGCAGGGCCACCATGCGCTTGGTTTCCTCGATGGAAGTATCGGGCGCGAAGACCAGGGTCGGATCCCAGGGATCGCAACCGAGACGGCCGAGCGCCACCAAGCCGCCCGACCAGAAGACATTGCCCATGGCCGCGGCCCGAGCCAAAAGCTCGCGCTCGGTCGGTGACAGTGCCGCGACACGCGTGCTGGCGCCAAGATGAGGGCCGAGAAGCGAACTCTCACGTTCGGCCTTGTCGCGGTCGAAGAGCCACGCGTTCTGAGTATCGCAGGCCAGGATGCCGTGCTCGTGATAGGCGGCCAGAAGATCGAGGAGCAACCCCGGAATGCCGCCCGATTCCACGGCGGCGCGCTCGCCGAGTCCCGGCGCCAAGGTCTTGGCCCCGAGCGCGCATTGAATGAAGACGTCCATCTCCAGCGGTGCCAGCGGCCCTAGATCCATGTGCGCGTGACTGCCCTCGATGCGGCTCCAGCTAGGCTGACGAACCAGCAATTCCTGGCGTGCCGCCGCCACGAAGACGATGCTGGCTTCGCCGAGTTCGGCGCGCAAACGGCCAAACAAGTCCAGCGACGCCTGGTCCGCGAGTTGAAGATCATCGATCACGTAGAGCATCGGGTGCCGGCGCGCGTCCTCTTCGAGAAAGCGGCACAGGACGGCCAACGCCATTTCGGCTTGCTGTTCGGGACGCATGGCAAGCGACTGCACAAGCGGGCTTTCCGAGGGTTCGAGGCCCATGAAGATTCCCAGCAGTCCTGCGATTTCGCTAACCCGGCGGTCGCCGAACACGGCCTGCAGCTCGGTTCGCAAGGCGGCCTGGGTGGTGTCGCGGTCACTCGCGGCCGTCACGCCCAGGCGTGCCCGCAAGAGCCGCCCCACGATTCCCCAAGATTCGCGCCCCGCGGAAGTATCCGCTCCCGCGGCCGATATAAAGATGCCTCCGAACTCGCCCTTTTCTCCGACCTCTTTCAGCCACGCGTCCAAGAGCCGCGTCTTGCCCATTCCCGCCCCGCCCAGCAAGGTGACGAACTGGGGAGCCTCGAATCGCAGCGAGCGATCCAGGGCCGCGTTCAGGTTCCGCCGTTCGGTCTCGCGCCCGATGAGCCGCTCGACACGAAACTTCGCTTTTCCACTCAGTTCTTCAAGCGCCATACCACCTTGATAAGGTGGATTGGACAGGACAGCAAAAACTCGATCGAATCCTAACCCAACGCGCCAGGGAATGGCCGGTCCTGCATCCCCGCCTGCCCCGCCTACATCCCAATAATAACCACGCCGCGGCCGGGCGTTCGATCACCTTCGTCGCCGACGTCTCCTTCCATCGGCCAGTGTGGCTCGGGAACAGGCAGCTCGAGCTGGGGACGTTCTCCGCGTCGCCGCTCGTCCTCGCGACGACGGATCTCATCAATGATCCACGGCTCAAGCATGGGAAAACCTCTCCCTATGGTTATGGCTTGCAACATCGCAGCCTCGCAGTCAAGGCGAACGGTTGAATTCGACTCCAGGTCGACCGTCCCATGTGTCGGCGCGCACACACACAGCCGCTCAATCCCGAAACCCGTCGACGATCTCCGTGGCCCGGAGTGCGCGAAGCAGGTTCTGTGTCGTGTAGCCGCCATCTTCAAGCCTTTGGATGCCGCGGGTGCATCGGCGTCGCCCGCGATCTCCTAAAGACTCATCGGCTTGTTTTTAGTCCCGGTTTAGGGGCGAAGGCGAATTTGTCGATCCTTTTTGTTGGCCGCTTACCGGGACGCTGGTGATCTTTAGCGTGTAGGCCTCGTTGGCGTTGCCATCCCCCTTGAGCTGGGACAGGTGCAAGAGCAGCGGCTGTCCCAAGGTGGGCACCTTGTTCAACATCAACGTCTGCTTGGGTTTCTTGGCTTCGGCCGAGGCAACGACCTCGCGATCCCCTGACCGAGTCACCTCGATCTTGCCGCGCACACGGGACGGACAAGCGATGGAGATGTCGACCTCGCGCTCTCCCTCGCCGGTGTAGCGGAAGTAGTCCACATCGCCCACGGGCAGGAATCCGGTGATCGTCCCATCCCGCACACCAGTGGCATGATCCGGATCGTCATTCGGCTCGGACTCTTGGTCGGCCTTGGGCGTGTCGAGATTGAGGCGGAGGACGTATCGCTGATCTCGATTCTGGCCGCTTTCTCCGCGCACGACGACGTAGAAGAACCTGCTGGCGGCGTCTGGGCCAGCCGCCGGAACATTCACGTTGCGAAGCGCGAGCTTCTCGTTCCTGCGGCCCCGGCCCACCGCCAGTCGTTTGCCGCTGCCGTCCAGGACCTGCAGGCCAGCGGACACCCCATCGACCGCATCCAAGTCCACATCGAGCGCCAAGCCCGCCTCGGGCGTGGCAAATCGGTAGAAATCCTGGTCGTGCGCCCAGCCATAAAGCCCGGCTAGCTCGGCCGTTCCCACCAAGGCAAACGGATTGGCCGACGCCATCCCGTCGTTGGGCTCGCGCTCGTCGGCCAGCTCGAAATCGCCCAGCTGAATGGCCAGCTTATACTTGCACTCCGAGAGCATGGTGTCTGGCGTCTTGGCCGGCTTGGCCACGGACTTCACGCGGAAGAAGTAGGTGTGGCCCGGCAGGACCGCCATGTTGGGCATGCCCGCGACCTCGCCAGCATCGGCCGACACGCCTTCCTGCACCTGCAGCCCTTCGTCAAGAAGTTGCAAAGCCAAACCCGCGCCTTCGGCGGAGATCTCGAGAGCCAGGCGGCGGGCCACAAGACGCGGGTCGTCCGACTGCCCAGAATCGATCTTGGCCGTGGCCGCTTCCACACGCGCGAGGCTGCCCGGAATGAGCAGCTTGAACACATCCACGTCCTTGCCCTGGGCCCCGCCGAGAGCTGAAAGCGATCCTTCAACACTAAGCACCGGCCACTCGGAATTGATTGACAAAAGTTGTGCCTGCTCGGGGCTGTCGTTGGGTTCTTGCTCGACCACCTTGGGCGGGCTTGCGGGCTTCCGATCCGCGGGCGGCACCACCACAACCGCCGCTCCATCGCCGCGCGATACCACCGGATGGCGGCGGCAGGATGCCGTCGCGAGCACGGCCAGCAGGGCGCCCCCAGCGCAACCGTACCGACACCATCCTGGTCCGAGCAAGCGCATGCGAGCTATCTACCTCTCAGGGGCTCTCAGGGGCTCTCATGGGCTTGCGCCAGACGGGGTGTCCATGGCCTTGATACCGACCACGAATTCCGCCTCGGCGGCAACGACTTCGTCCACCTTGGCCTCGCCGCGCAGCTTCCATATGCTGCTGCCTTTGCGCAAGGGCACAACTTCGAGAGCCAGGGTGTCGCCCGGCACCACGGGCCGGCGAAACTTGGCCTTCTCGATGGACATAAAGAACATCGCGTGGCGAGCGGGGTCGAACCCCACCTGCGGCGCCGCCAGCAGCGCGCCTGCCTGAGCCAGGGCCTCGACGATCAAGACCCCGGGCATGATGGGCCTTCCGGGAAAATGCCCCTGGAAAAATGGCTCGTTCCCGCTGACCAGCTTACGAGCGACGATCTTGTCCGAGCTCAAGCTGTCGACCCGGTCGACCAGCAAGAACGGATAGCGGTGGGGAAGCACCGCCTGGATGGCTAGGATATCCATGACCACGGCCGCTTCCCCGAACCTGCGCTACTTGTTCTTGTCGGCGGCGGCCTTCTTGGCCGGAGCGGCGCCCGTTCCCTTTTCCTCACCCGCATTGAAGCGCCGAATAACTTCATTGGTGAAGTCGAGATGGGGTTTGGCGTAGACCACGCCGGCGCTCTTGTCGAAGACCATGGTCAGGTTCTCGGCGACCGCGATCTTGCCGATGATTCGTTGCAGGCGTTCGACGATAGGCTGGGTAGCCTCCTCTTCCTTGGCCTGAAGATCCTGCTGGTGCCGCATGTACGTCTGCTGCACCTTGCCCACGCGCTCTTGCAACTCGGCTTCCTTCTGGCGAACCGTCTCGGCCGGCAGCAGGGTGCGCTTCTTGTTCAGATCCTCGATGGACTTCTTGAGCTCTTCCTGCTGCTCGTCGAGCTCCTTCTGCTTCTTGTCGAATTCCTTCTTCAGATTGGCGCGAGCCTTGCGCCCCTCTTCGGTTTCATAGAGGGCGCGCCGCAGGTCCACGTAGCCGAGTTTCACTTCCTCGGCACGGATGGGCCGCGCGAAAAGGGACAGAACGATGGTTCCGAGCAGTGCAGTGCGAATCATCAACATTTTCTCCAGTTGAACGAAAGGACGCCCTTCGATACCACAAAAGCGTCGGCAAATCTCGCAAAGCGAGCGCCGCGGTCGTTTCCAGGGGGCGAGCCGAGGCGCCCGCCCTACTTCTTGCCCTTGCCCTTGGCGGCCTTGACCGGCTTGCCCTTGCCCTTGGCCTTACCGCCAACGGCTATCGGCTTGATCCCGTTCGGGTACAGGATAGCGAAGGTGGCGTTGGCCAAGGCGACGTCGGTTTGGGCCCAGAAGCGGTGGAAGCGGAAGGTGGGGGCCTCGCCACCCTTGAGGTAGGCATCGACCTTGGACCACGACGGATCCTGGGTGTACTTGCTGCGGATGCTGAGGAAGGTCGAATTCGAGTCCATCGCGTCGCCGTTGGGCATCTCGCCCTTCCAGCCGGCCGGAATGTAGAGCTTGTCGTTGAAGCGCTTGAAGTCCAGGCGTTGCTCGGGCGCAGATACGCCCTTGTCGTCGCGGTACTTCTTCCACAGGCGGTCGAGCAGTTCCTTGGCCAGCTTGGCCGCGGCGGTGTCGCCGGACTTCGCGGCGTAGTAGAGCAACGCGCGCGCCAAGGCCCCTGCCACGCCCAGATCCTGTCCGCGGCTCAGAACCTCGACGTGCAAGGTCTTGTTGAATACCTTGTCGCCGCCGTTCCAGTTCTGCGTCTTCTCGTTCCAGTTGAGCTGCGGCTGCCCCGACCACTTGAGATCCGAGGGAATCTCGAAACCGCCGTCCTTGGTCAGACGCGTGTTGGCAATCACCCACTTCACCCACTTGTCGAGCACGACCTTGGCGTGCGGACTGCCAGTCACGTAGTAGAGCTGCGCCACGCGATCCATGGACCAGGCCTGCATGCCGAACCAGCGGTTGCTGGGCGGATCCACGTACACCGGCGCCTCGACGTAGGCCATCTTGTAGAAGGTGGTCGTGCCGGCCGGAAATTGTTCGTAGCGTCCACGCCAGCTGTTGGTGGCGCCGCCCGCGATGCCGCCCTCGGAGGATTGCAGCCAGCGGTACATTTCGACCTGACGATCAAGGCTCTTGCCCCAGTCCCTGGCGCCGTTCTTGGACAGCGGCTTGAACGCCTTTTCGTTGGCGAGAACCCAAGCGGCGAAGGGATTCTGATAACCGAAGTGCGCAGCGCTGGAACCGATGCGCCACGACCAGCCGGCGGCCTTGGCCAGCGATCCACCCCAAGCGTAGTACCACGACAAGAGGTAGTGGGCGGAATCATAGCCCTCGCCCGGCGCGCACTGCGGGGTTTGGCAGCCGGGGGTCTTGAAGTACTTGTCGAAGAGCGAATAGCGCAGGTAGTCGCCAAGCTTCGCCGTCTTCTTCACCAAGCCGTCCACGTCGCCATTCCCGCCCTGCTCATCGGCCCACTGCTTGGCCCAGTACATGGCCTGCACCGCGCGTGCATCCGCGTCGGGCGCCGTGGTGTACTTCCACTGCCGCACGTAGCCGCCGTCCTGCTTGACGAAGAGGTCGAGGTAGCCGTTGTTGCCGCCGAACTGGAAGTCTTCCCAACAGGGTTGCGGAATGGCTTCCCAGACCGACTCTTGTTCGCCGCGCTGGAAGGTATTGATGTAGACCGGTTTGGAGACGTTGTCGCCGCGGCGGCCGAAGCCGTACCAGTTGTCGACGTCGATGATCCAGTGCATGCCGTAGATGTAAGGCGTGCGGTAGGTCTCCGTCAGCTCGCGCGACAGGGGATCGAAACCGGGTGTGGCGCTGGAATCGAGCGCCACCGGGTAGCCGCTCGGCTGATCCTGCTCGCCCGCGAACACCGCGGGGTGGGTTTCATTGTACGACCCCGCCGTGGGCTGATCCTCGGGCGTCGGAATCAAATAGGCCTCGGTGGTCTCCCACGCCTTGGCCAGCGGCTTCCAATCCTTGGTGAACTTGCCGTACGCCGCTTCCAGCCACATCCAGTAGCTGAAGGCTTCCGAGGTGGTCTCGTGGCCGTAGTCCGGCGCCTCGACCATCAGGGTTTCGACCGCGTGGTAGGGCACGCCCTCGGGGCTGAAGTAGCCGTTCTTCTGGGCGTGCATGTCATTCCACATCGCGATGAAGCGATAGGAGTATTCGTTGCCCATCTTCTCGGTGTAGGGACGCATGGCCAGCGGCTCGGGCTTGGGGAAGTCCGCCACCTCGACCTCGTCCTTGCCGCCTGTCTTCTTCGCGCCGGAAGACGACGTCGAGCTAGGCGCACGCTTGCGCGCCGCCTTGGGCTTTCCACCCGCCTGCTGGTTTTCGACCGTAGGAATACACGCGACGCCGACCATGGCCAGCGCGGCGACAAGCGGGGAAACTACTCGCATCCGACAAACTCCACATCATCGACCCACATATCGATCACGGCGCCCGGCTTGTTGATCTGCCACTGCAGGCCGAAGAGCTTGTCGGGCTTGATGGCCTTGGGCTTGGGCGCTCCCCAGTCGGGAAGCTGGCGAAGCTTGCGCCAGGTAAACACGAAATGCTGCCAAGACTCGCTAAGGGTGATTTCAGCGCCGAAGTCGTTGAAGCAGTCCGTGCAGATGCCGCCGTCGCCGTCGGTGCTGATGTCCGGCACCTTGAAGCGAACCTTGCCGTAGCTGCCAGGCCCCTTCTTGGCCCAGAACGCGACACCTTTGTATTGGGACGCATCGTAGGGATTCTTGGGATCCACCAGGTTGACGCCCATGGCGCCGAAGACGACCTGACCATGCCCGACCTGGCCACGCACGTTGGCCGCGTACTTCGAGCCGTTTACGCCACCCGGCGACATGGTGAACGTGCCGCCCTTGGCACCCGCCTCGGGCACCACCGTGGTGCCGACTTCGTCGGCAAAGGTGTACCAGTAGCCGCCGCGCCCTTCGACAACCTTGCTCTGATTGTTGTTGTCCTCGCAATCGTCGATGAGGCCGTCGGCCCCGCACGAAGCCAGGGTTTCGCCAGCGCCTCCGACCGCCGGAGTTTGTCCCGGCATCACGCACGCGGGGGCGGCTGCGAGAAGGATGCCTAGATGGATGGCTAGGAGTGGCGCGCCCCACCCCAAATGGGCTGTCTTCGCATTGCGTTTGGTGTCCACGGCAGGCAAGAACTAGCACCGCCGAGGTGCGATTGTCTATCCTCATCGAGCCTCGGATCCGGGTTGCAATCGCAGCAAGGAAGCGCAAGTCTTGAAGTCGGTTTCACCATGAGCATGCTCGTCCTTCGAGGCGCGCCGGCCTTCACCGAAAGCCGCCTCGCCAAACGCCTGAAGAAGATCCAAGACCAGAATCCGGGAATTCGCGAAGCCGCAGCCGAATTCGCCCATTTCGTGGAAATCGCCGAGCCGCTTTCGGGCGACGAAGCGCGCGTTCTTGATCGTTTGCTGCGCTACGGCCCGCGTGTGGAGGCGCGTGAGCTGAACGGGCAACGACTGTTGGTCGTGCCGCGCCTGGGGACAATTTCTCCGTGGTCGTCCAAGGCCACCGACGTCGCGCACAACTGCGGACTCGCCAAGGTGAAGCGCATCGAGCGTGGCATCTGGTACGCGGTGACCGGCGGGGTGGCCAACCCGGCCGCCTTGCGCGCGGCCATCCACGACCGCATGACCGAGTCCGTGCTCGATCGCGAGGACGAGGCCGAACGCCTTTTCCACCACGCAAAGCCGCGGTCGCTCGACACCATCGACGTGCTCGGCTTTGGGCGAGCCGCCATAGAAGCCGCCAACGGCAACCTGGGCCTGGCCCTGGCGCCCGACGAAATCGATTACCTGGAGGGCAACTTCCGCTCCCTCGGCCGCAATCCCACCGACGTCGAGCTGATGATGTTCGCGCAAGCCAACAGCGAGCACTGCCGGCACAAGATCTTCAACGCCGAGTTCATCCTCGACGGGAAAAAGCAAGAAAAGTCGCTCTTCAAGATGATCCGCAACAGCACAGAGAAGAGCCCGGCTGGTGTTCTGTCGGCTTACAGCGACAACGCCGCGGTCATCGAAGGCCCGACCGCGGGCCGCTTCTGGCCCGATCCCCAAACCCACGTTTACGGCGTCCATCGCGAGCCCACCGGCATTCTGATGAAGGTGGAAACGCATAACCATCCCACCGCCATCTCGCCCTACCCCGGCGCCTCGACCGGCTCGGGCGGCGAAATCCGCGACGAAGGCGCCACCGGCCGCGGCTCGAAGCCGAAGGCTGGTCTTTCTGGCTTCTCGGTGTCCAACCTACGCCTGCCCGACGCGATTCGGCCGTGGGAGAAAGATTTCGGCAAGCCCACGCGCATCGCTTCGGCCCTCGACATCATGCTCGAAGGCCCCATCGGCGGCGCGGCCTTCAACAACGAATTCGGCCGGCCCAACATCGCCGGCTACTTCCGAACATTTGAAATGGAGGTGCCGGGCGCGCGCGGCCCCGAGCTCCGCGGCTACCACAAGCCCATCATGATTGCGGGCGGCCTCGGCAACATCCGCCTGCCGCTGGTCAAGAAGGGAACCATTCCGCCCGGCGCTGCCGTCATCGTGCTCGGCGGACCGGCCATGCTCATCGGCCTGGGCGGCGGCGCGGCCTCGTCCATGGCCTCCGGCGCCTCCGAGGAAGACTTGGATTTCGCTTCCGTCCAGCGCGACAACGCCGAGATGCAACGCCGCTGCCAAGAAGTCATCGACCGCTGCTGCGCGCTCGGCGAGGCGAGCCCCATCCTGTCCATCCACGACGTGGGCGCCGGCGGACTTTCCAACGCCTTGCCCGAACTCGTCAACGACAGCGGCCGCGGCGCGCGCTTCGAGCTACGCAAGATCCCGAGCGACGAGCCCGGCATGTCGCCGCTCGAAATCTGGTGCAACGAATCGCAAGAGCGCTACGTTCTGGCCGTGGCCCACGATAGGCTCGACGACTTCGCCGACCTGTGCCGGCGCGAACGCTGCCCCTTCGCCGTGCTCGGCCAGGCCACCGACGACGGCAAGCTCATGGTAGGCGACAACTACTTCGGCAATTCGCCCATCGACATGCCGCTCTCGGTGCTGCTGGGCAAGCCACCTAAAATGGTTCGCGACGTGCGCCACGAAATCATTGCACAGCAACCATTCTCCACTTCTGGCATCGATCTGCGCGAAGCCATCAACCGCGTCCTGCGCCTGCCCACCGTAGCCGACAAGACCTTCCTCATCACCATCGGCGATCGCACCGTCACCGGCCTGATTTCGCGCGACCAGATGGTGGGGCCGTGGCAGGTGCCAGTCGCCGACAGCGCCGTCACCGCCACCAGCTACGACGGGTTCACCGGCGAGGCCATGGCCATGGGCGAACGCGCGCCCGTAGCGCTGCTCGACGCCGCGGCGTCCGTGCGCATGGCAATCGGCGAAGCCATCACCAACATCGCCAGCGCGCCCATCGGCGGACTCGACAAGGTGAAACTGTCCGCCAACTGGATGGCGCCCGCTGGCCACCCCGGCGAAGACGCGCGCCTATACGATGCGGTTCGTGCCGTGGGCGAAGAGCTGGCGCCCAGCCTTGGCATCGCCATTCCGGTGGGCAAGGATTCCATGTCCATGAGCACCGTGTGGCGCGAGCACGGCGCGGAGAAGCGCGTGACCGCGCCGCTTTCGCTCATCGTCAGCGCCTTTGCGCCGGCCACCGACATTCGCCGCGCCCTGACTCCGCAAGTGCGCCTGGACAAGGGTGAAAGCGAACTGCTGCTGGTCGACCTGGGGGGCGGCAAGAATCGTCTCGGCGCCTCCGCCCTGGCGCAGGTCTTCGGCCAACTTGGCGACGTGCCGCCTGATCTCGACGAACCTGGCCGGCTCAAGGGCCTTTTCGCCGCGATTCAAGAACTATCGGACGGCACACTGCTTTCGTACCACGACCGCTCCGACGGCGGCTTGTTCGTCACCCTGGTCGAAATAGCCTTCGCGGGCGGCACCGGGATCGAAATCGATCTTCCAGCGAGCGGCGACACCCTGGCGCAGCTCTTCAGCGAAGAACTCGGCGCCGTGGTGCAAATTCGCAAGACCGACGCGGCCAAGGTGCGGGCCTGCTTCGCCAAGCACGGCCTCGGCGATGTCATCCAGTCCGTCGGCCGGCCCGTCGCCGGCAACGACATCGTCATCCGCAAGAGCGGCAAGACCTTGTTCAGCGAAAAACGCTCCGTCCTGCGCGGCATATGGTCCGAGACCACGCTGGCCATGCAAAGACTGCGCGACGACCCGGGTTGCGCCACCGAGGAACAAGAAAGCCGCTGCGACAGCAACGACCCCGGCCTCGTCATGCGCCCGAGCTTCGACCCGCAAGCCGACGTCGCCGCGCCCTTCGTCGCGCGCGGCGCGCGCCCGGCCGTGGCCGTCCTGCGCGAGCAAGGCGTGAACGGACAGATCGAAATGGCCGCCGCCTTCCACCGCGCCGGCTTCGACGCCGTCGACGTGCACATGAGCGACATCCTCGCTGGCCGCGTCGACCTGGCCGGCTTCCGCGGCGTCGCGGCCTGTGGCGGCTTCTCGTACGGCGACGTTCTCGGCGCTGGCGAAGGCTGGGCCAAGTCCATCCTGCACAGCCCGCGCGCGCGCAAGGAATTCGAACGCTTCTTCGCGCGCGCCGATACCTTCACGCTCGGCGTGTGCAACGGCTGCCAAATGGTTTCCAACCTGAAGGAAGTTATTCCCGGCGCCGACCATTGGCCGCGCTTCGTACGCAACCGCAGCGAACAATTCGAAGCTCGTTTGGCATTGGTACGCATCGAGGACAGCCCGTCGGTGTTGCTGGCGGGCATGGCCGGATCCCTTCTGCCCATCGCCGTCGCGCACGGCGAAGGCCGCGCCGAATTCGCATCGCCGCAAAGCCAAGCCGCACTGGCCAGCGCGGGCCTTGTCGCCGGCCGCTTCGTCGACCACCACGGCCAGCCCACCCTCCACTACCCCGAAAATCCCAACGGCTCGCCGCAAGGGATCACCGCCCTCACCACCCCCGACGGCCGCGCCACCATCATCATGCCCCACCCCGAACGCGTCTTCCGGGCCGTGCAGCTCTCGTGGCACCCGGACGACCTCGGCGACGATTCGCCGTGGATGCGCCTGTTCAGGAACGCGCGGGTGTTCGTGGGGTAGAGCGGGCCTTTCGGCCCGCCTCAGGGTGTGAGTTCGACAGCGATTCTGGCGGTGCAAGTATTCGTGGCTGTCACGTTGTCAGGTGCTCTTGCCACCGCCACCACTCGTGGTCGCGCTACTTCTGAACCTTCTCCGTACTCACTAGCTTCGTTTCAAGCATACCCTTCTCGTACGTCTCCTTGACCGTGTCCACAGCAACGGGAAAATCGAACTGCACGCGCTTGGTCGGAGTGCCAGCGGCGTCGGTTTCCGTGACGAAGTCGAATATCTTGACAACGAACTGTGACTGCTTACTAAGCCACTCTTCGAACGCCACGTCCGTATCGAAATCTGGCACCTGGAAGGCCAGATAGCATGTCTGCGTCATGTCGGGCAGTATTTCGATGTTCTGATCCAGGAGCTTCAAGCTCGTGATGGAGGCGAGAATATCTTGCACAGATTGAGCGTCAGGCCGGTCTTGGCGAGACATCTGGGAGGTTGTCTTGGCGAGGGCTGCACCCTTGTCGATCAGGTCTATGGCATTATCGGCGGAGTCCATGAGTTTGATGACGGAGCCTTTAGAACGGAGAACGTGACCTGTGCTGTTGGTGATTTTGACTTCAAAAGCTGGCGGGGTAACGATGGTCCAGTTGACCTCCCTGTCATCGGCTGTCCTCTTTGCGAGTACAAGCTTCTTGCCGAGAACCGGGTGAGTCCAGCATGCGCGTAGCCCAAGGGATTTGACCTGCATCGTCACCCCTTCCTTGGTCACTGGTTCCTTTTGCAACTCATTGAACGAACTCTTGTGTACGCTGACCAACTGGGGTCCGCAGGCTCCCCCAGCGAGGGCAACCATCAATGTGCCTGCAACGGACAACGCTTTTGTGAACTGATCTGATCCTTCCGAACGTACTACCATCTTCATTCTCCTTGTATTCGCGACGACACCCCAAGAACTCGATCCGGCGGCTTTGCAGGGGGCAGGCAAAACCGAAAGCGGAGGGATTGCCCCCCTGACCTAATCTGTCAAGATCCTCGACGCGGATACGTCGATTGTCTTGGGTCCGTGAAAACGCCCTACCCCAACGGTTCACTAAATCTGTCCTGCCCCGGCGATTTGTGATCCGGATCCGAGCCTACTGAAGAAGTCGTGGTTGTGGGCGTTATCCGGTTTCCCCGCTACCACTCGGGTTGCGACGAATCGGCAGAACTCGGACGCGCGACGTGACCTTGTCGATGGACACAACTGCCCCCTGCTCGATTTCCGCTTCCCGGAGCCGCAGCACACGCACGACATCCCGTCCAATCGCCTCGGGCATCACGTCTTGGGTCCTAACCTGAACAACGCTTGGGCCTTTCGCTTCCGTAGCCGCAAGCAAAGCAGAGAAGTCGAGGTCGTGCGAGAAGACCACGAATCCGTTTTTGCGCGCCCAGGTCATGATGACGGCGTCGACCGCGCGCGCGTCCCCAACCATGCTCCAGTGAACCGCCTCGAATCCCTCTTGCTGCAAGAACTCGACCCAGCGCGGGGGCAGGTTCGTGTCCAGCAGAATCCTCATGTCAGCGGCAGTTCCACTTCCTCTGTTCGCCACGAGGCGTAGGCAAGCGCAGCACTGACATCGTCCTTTTCAAGATACGGATAGGCCTTGAGAACATCGGCAACGCTGTGGCCGGAGGCGAGAAGACCAAGGATCGTACCCACCGTCACCCGCATTCCTCGAATGCAAGGACGTCCCCCCATGACCGTGGGATCGTGCGTGATGCGGCTCAAGTGATCCATCGAATCCATCGGGTTGGATTATACCGCATCTGTCGGCCGCCATCCTCGATTGGTCATTCCGCGCGCTACACGTCGACCTTGAAGCCGAGGTCCACGTCGCAGGCTGCTTGGCCGCCTCGGATACCCCAGTTCTCCTTGGGCATCTCTCTGAGCACGATGCTGACGTGGTCCTTCGGGACTCCGAGCGACTCCAGGTTCGCGACGATGGTGCGATACAATGCCCGCTTCGCATCCAGCGAGCGTCCCGTGAAAGCATCGATGCTGATGAGCGTGTAGCATTCAGGACGCCGCAGGTGGGGTGGGCAGGCGAAGCGGTGCGGTTCGTGGGCGACCAGACGCACGCTCCTGTCCCCAGGGAGGATCTTGAAGGCCTCCCGCAATGCCGAGTGCACGGCCTCGATGATCGCGGCCTCATCCTCCGCGCGAAGCGAACGTCGAGTTTCAATCAACACGAATGGCATGGTTTCTCCTTCGTCGGTCCAATCGCAAGCGCTGTCAAGTTCGCCGACGTGGCGCCGCTGACGCCTTGTTGGCCAGTCTTGCATCGTACAACGATGTCGTGATAGATTGAGGTATCGTTGTACGGAGAGCAGTCATGTCCACGGTCACCCTATCCCCGAAGTTCCAGGTCGTCATCCCTCTGCAAATCCGTGAATCCCTCGGGCTGAAGCCTGGACAGAAGGTGGAAGCGTTGCAGTACCTTGATCGCGTCGAGTTCATTCCTGTCCGATCGCCACGAGAGATGCGTGGCTTCTTGAAGGGAATCAACACGACGGTGCCTCGCGACAAGGATCGCGTGTGAACGTTGTCGATTCTTCCGCATGGCTGGAGTACTTCGCGGATGGGCCGAACGCAGGATTTTTCGCGCCGGCGATCGAAGCCACCGATGAGTTGATCGTTCCTTCGATCTGCCTGCTGGAAGTATTCAAACGCGTATGCCAGCAACGAGGTGAAGGCCCCGCGCTTCAAGCCGTGGCAGTGATGCAGCAGGGACGGATTGTGGACCTGGATTCCGCTTTGGCGCTGATTGCCGCAAACATTGGAACCGAAACGAAGTTGGCCCTTGCCGACAGTGTTGTCCTTGCAACCGCGCGGCAGACTGAAGCGACGTTGTGGACGCAGGATGCAGACTTTGAAGACCTGCCTGATGTGAAGTTTCGGGTAAAGAAGAGCACGGCTCGGCCTGGCTAGACTTTCCGTTGAGCCGCGGGCGGCCGTCCGTCTGTCGGTCAGCGGTTTGTTGGGAAGTCTTGCGGGCAGTATGTTTGAACCATGACTCGGGGTCTCTTCAAAGATGTATTGGCATGCAGCCAACGGCGTACGGTCGCGCAAGCGATTTCACCCGTCTTGCGTCCGCCGGCTCGATGTGGAACCATCGCTTGATGGTGCACCGGCCGGCGAAACCTGCACGAATCCGAGAGCTGAGCACGTTGGCCGCTGCCTGCGCACTGCTGGTGGCGTCGGGCGAGCCCGCACGCGGGATGGACGCGGGCGCGGGGACAGCGGCCCCGACCAAGGCTATCTCGCGGGAGGCGGGCGTCGGCGGGCTGGTTGAGCGAAGCGCGGTCAGCGACAACACGACGGCCCGATTGATGAGCGTGCAGGATGCACAACCGCCGCCGGTGAACATTTGGTGGTGCGAGACTTGGGGACCGTTCCCTCCCGATCGGACGAAACAGTACACATTGATGCTGTCTGACCGAAGGTACATTCCCAAGATTGCCGACCAATGCCTTCAAGAGCCTCAGACTTGCAATCCCGAGAACGTCGCGTGCGCTGGCAGGCTACTCCATACCTTGGGACTCGAGCAGCAGGGACACGCGCACGAGCTAGAAGGCAAGATCGCCTCGGCGGCTTCCGTGGAAAATTCCGACTTGGTGGAGCAAATGCGTGAAAGGTTGCAACGCCACCGACAGTTGGGCAATGAGCTGTTGCAAGAGGCGGCCGACTATTACGAGAAGACATTGAAACTGCCGCAGACTGCTCGGATCGACGACCTTCTCATGAACCTGGGAGGTGTGTACACCTTCTTGAAGCAGGATCGACTCGCCATCGAGCACTACCAGCAACTGATTCAAGATGTCCCAATATCCAAGCACCTTCCCTTCGCTTACCTTGCAATCGGCCAGATCCGTTTCGCCAGCGGCGATTGGCAAGGTGCCGAAAGATCCTATGCCATGGTTCTTAGCCTGCCACCCTCGCCAGCGGTGACCTGCGCGCTCTACAAGCAAGCGTGGACGGATTTCAAACGAGGGTTCACGTCCCTGGCACGGAAAGGCTTTGAAGCATGTCGAAAACTACAACCTGGTCCAGTCGGCAAGAAATACTTCGTCGAATTCATGTCCCGCGCGTGCACAGCGGATGCGAAACGGCTGGGACTACTGCGCGACTGAGCGGCAGGGGATGTGAGAAGCTGTCCGCGATCAGGACGACGCGGACGTGGGGCTGCCACGGGGAGCCCTTCGGCAGATTTCCAGCAACGTCCGATCGCGTCGCGGGGAGCGCGCAAGAGCTTTTTGCCAGAATGCCTCGGTTGGTCGAACCACCGAAGGCGTTTCGCGCATCTATGTCAGAACCAACGGAGAAATGCTGCCATGGAACTAGTCCAGAAGAAATGCGTGCCCTGCGAGGGTGGAACGCTTGCCCTCAAGGTGGGCGAGGTCGAAGTGTTGCTTTCCCAGGTTCAAGGCTGGCGGGTGGAGCCCGGCGATGTGGACCTGCGCAAGCGTTTCAAGTTCTCCAAGTTCACCGACACCATCGCCTTCGTGAACCGCATGGCCGAACTGGCCGAGGCCGAGGGCCATCATCCCGACTTCTGCGTGCACTTCACGGTGCTCGACGTTTCGCTCAGCACGCACGCCATCGGCGGACTTTCGGAAAACGATTTCATCCTGGCGGCGAAGATCGACCGGCTCCAGCCGTGAGGTGCGGCCAAGGCCGTGCTAGGTAAAGAAGCAAAAGGAGACAGTTCTCATGTTCAAGATTTCGCGATTCGCTTTTCTCGTCGCCGCGGCGACGGCTCTGGTTTCTCCGGCGGCCTTTGCCCAGCCCGAACTGCCGCGGCCAAGTCCCTCGGCCAAGGTGTCGCAGGTCATCGGGCTCACCGAGATCACGGTCGATTACAGCAGCCCGGCCGTGAAAGGACGCCCGATTTGGGGCGCTCTCGTGCCATACGACCAGATGTGGCGGACCGGGGCCAACCAAGCCACCAAGATCACCTTCAGCCGCGACGTCACCTTCGGCGACAAGCCGGTGCCCGCCGGAACCTATGCGCTCTTCACCATCCCGGCCAAGGGAGCGTGGACGGTCATTCTGAACAAGAAGGCGGATCAGGCCGGCACGGCGCGCGACTACAAGGCGGATCTCGACTTGGTCCGATTCCAGGCCCATGCCAAATCCGCGGCGCACCGCGAGCGCATGATGTTTCTGTTCTCGGACTTCACCGACGACAAAGGCACCCTGGAGCTCGAATGGGACAAGCTGCGCGTTTCGATTCCCATCAAGGTGAACACCGAGGCGCAAGCGCTGGCCAACATCACCAAGGGCATCGACAGCGCGTGGCGAACCTATGCCAATGCGGCCCGCTACCTGGCCGAGACCAAGAAGGACTACGACACCGCGCTCACGTACATCGACCAGTCGATCAACTTGAAGGAGGACTGGTTCAATCTGTGGATCAAGGCCACGATTCTGGCCGGCAAGGGCAAGACCGCGGACGCCATCGGCATGGGCCAGAAGGCATACGAGCTCGGACAGAAGGCCGAGTACTTCTTCCTAGAGCCGGAAATCAAGAAGACGCTGGCAACCTGGAAGAAGAAAGGTTAGCCCGCGCGCGGCTCGAAAGCCTTCACGCCCCGAGCACGCGCCGGTAGACGGCTTCGTAGCGATCCACGGCCGGGCCGAGCCGAAACTGCGTCTCGGCCAAGCGGCGGGCTTCGCGCGACATGCGATGCCGCAGAGGCTCGTCGGTGAGCAGTTGGCGCGCGTGTCTGCTCATGCCGGCGATGTCGCCAGGCGCGGCCAGAAAACCGGTTTCGCCGTCGACAACGACTTCCGAGACGCCGCCCACATCGGAAGCCACCACGGGAACGCCGCAGGCCATGGCTTCCAATGCCGCCAGGCCGAAGCTTTCGGTCTGGCTGGGCAGCAGGAACACATCGCTCTGCCGCAAGAGATCGATGAAGTCGCCCCGTTCGCCCAGAAAGCGAACGTGGGGTCGTAGATCCAAAGACGCCACCAGATCCTCGATGCGCGAACGCTCAGGCCCCTCGCCTATCAAGTCGAGGCGCGAGGGAACCTCGGCGCGCACAGCCGCGAAGATACGCACCACGTCCTCGACACGCTTGAGCGGCCGGAAGTTGGAAACGTGGGTCAGCACGCGCAGGCGATCGGCATGGGCCGGCAAGGACGCTCGCTCGCCATCGGCATCGCGCGGGCGAAAGGTGTCGGAGTCCACGAAGTTGGGGATCACCTCGATGCCGACTTCGCGGGGCAAGCCGAGTTCTCGATGGGCGGCTTCCGCCAGCCACCGCGAGGGCGCGGTGATGGCATCGCTTTGGCGAACCACGAACTGGGTCAGGGGTTGGAATCGGGGATCCGCTCCGACGAGGGAAACGTCGGTGCCGTGCAAGGTGGTCACCATCTTGGGCGCGGAAGTTCCCAATACCTGACGCGCCAGAAAGCCGCTGACCGCGTGTGGGAGGGCGTAATGAAGATGAAACAGGTCAAGTTTTTCGGCGCGCGCGACCTCGATCATTTTCGCGGCGAGCGCCAGGGCATAGGAGCGCTCGGCCAGCAGAGGATAGTCGAGCGGCTCGACCTCGTGGTAGGTCACGTTGGGGCACGCGAGGTCCAGACGGGCCGGCGGTTTGTCGCTTAGGAAGCACACCCGATGGCCTCGGCGGCCAAGCGCCATGCCGATCTCGCTGGCCACCACCCCGCTGCCGCCAAAGCTCGAAAAGCAGGCAACGCCGATGCGCAAACTCGATGGCGACATTGTCATGGCGCGATTTCTCGCACCTCGGTAGTAAAGGGGCCGGTGCTTTGCAACTTCTCCATTACCAAGCGCTTGAATTGCTCGACCCCGTGGCGACCGGCCAGGGACGGCCAGCCGTAGAAGCGCTCCTGCGGTACGCCCTCGGGGCCAAGCGCAAGTTCGAGCCGGCGGAGGCGCCGCAGGGTCGTTTCGTCGCGCTCCACCAGGGTTCGTGCGTAGCGGTCGATCAAGCGGTGAAGTCCCCGCGCCACGCTCGCCCGCGTGCGCAGGGCTGGCCGTTTCAATGGCGCGCCAGCGGCATCCACCGAGGCGGCGATCTTTTCCACCGCGGGCGCGATCTGCTGTTCGACCAGCAAGCGCAATGCCTTCGGGTCGTCCGCGCCCTCGGGTGGCGCAACCGCCAAACGCGCGCGCAGTTCGTCGCCCGGCAGTGAAAGATCCGCGGCCTTCAGCCCCAGCTGGCCGAGCCACCTGCGCGTGCGAGCATCCACGCAGCGGAAGCGCCCGCGCGGCACCAGCAAGGGCGACGCCAGGCCGAAATGCGCGTACAGGGGCGGAAGCTGGGCAAAGTAATTGATCTCGCCCGGCCCGCCCACGTAGGCCACGGTCGGCAGCAAGACATCCTGGATGATGGGCCGCAGAAGCGCCGAGCTGGAGAAGCGCAACGGTTCGGCCGCCAGCGTCCTCAGAAGATCTTCGTGACTCAGGGTCTCCGGGCTTCCGGCCAGGGCCCATGAAACGTCGCCCGTGCTCGCGACCTTGCGTTGGATGCGAAAGCGAGGCCCGGTCGCGCTCTCGCGATGGAAGAAGACGAGCGCGCCCCGCTCGCGCACGGCCACCTGTTCCTTGAAGCCAGCCGCGGTCAAGGCATCCCGGCGGTCGTGCAGTAGACGCTCGATGGTCTCGCAATCCTCGATGCAGGACTTGTAGATCGGCGCCACCAATTCGGCCACGCGCGCATCGCGAGGATTGAAGACGAGCAGGCCCTCGTCCGCGAACACGGCCGCGATCACGGAGGCAAAAGCCGCGGCCATCGAATGGTCGGGCTGGTAGTGCGCGCGCAGAAGAGCGAGCGTTTCCTCGGCGGCCGGACCAGGCTCCAGGGCCTCGGCGAGGCTGTCGAGCAATTGGTTCACCTGCGGCGGGAGCGTGCGGTAGGCCACCGATGCACGGGCATCGCCCACCTCGGGCAAGACCAGGCGAGTCGTTTCGCCATCCCGGCCCGCGACCGTGCACGAACGGATTTCCGCGAAGTCGTGATCCTCGGTTTGCAACCAGAAAAGCGGGACGCAACGAACGCCGGACTCGGCTTCCATGGCACGCGCCACCGCGATGGCCGAGGCTGCCTTGTAGAACGCGTAGAGGGGTCCGAGAAAAAGGCCGATCTGCTGGCCCGTGGCAACCACCGCCGTCTTGCCCGCGGCCAAGGCGTCCAGGTTAGTTTGGCGGGCCGCACTGGGCGGCAGAACGGCCTGCTGTTCACTAAGGACCTGCATCACCGATGGAGAAGCGGTATGCCCCGCGGCGAAACCCGCGCGCGCGATCCGCTCGGCTGGGTCGCGGAAGCGAGGCGCGAAGAACGCATGTGCAGCAGGCTCACCTGCGAGGTAGGAATTGGAGAATGCACGGCCCACTGTTGGCGGTCAGTATACTCGGCGGAACTTGCTCGCGCCGGAGGGGGCTCGCACGGCTTCTTCCGGCGGTGGCTCTGCTCATGTCCATGGACTCCATCGACGCTTTCGCCAGCCCTCCCCCGCCGCAGCCCAACGCGGCCGAGATAGCGCTCGCCCTGCGCAAACTCGGCGTGGTGGGCAGCGTGCTCTACGTGGCGGCCCATCCCGACGACGAGAACACCAATCTCTTGGCCTATTTGTCGAAAGAACGGCTGGTGCGCACGGCCTATCTCTCGCTCACGCGCGGGGATGGCGGGCAGAATCTCATCGGCGCCGAACAGGGCGCGGAGCTTGGCGTGATTCGCACGCAAGAGTTACTAGCGGCGCGCCGGCTGGACGGGGCCGAACAGTTCTTCACGCGGGCGCGCGACTTCGGCTACTCGAAGAATCCCGAGGAAACGCTGCGCATCTGGGGCAAGGATGCGGTTCTTGCCGACATCGTCTTGGTCATTCGCCGGTTCAGGCCGGATGTGATCGTCACGCGATTCTCACCCGAGCTGACCGACACGCACGGACACCACACCGCCTCCGCCCAACTCACGCTAGAGGCTTTTCACAAGGCGGCGGACAAGACTTTCCACCCGGAACAACTGAGCGCGGAGGTGCGACTCTGGCAAGCCCGCCGGATCATCTGGAATCGATCGTCGTGGAGCCTCAAACCCGGAGAGGACCTGTCGGGCTTCCTCAAAATGGACGTCAACGCGTACAATCCGTTGCTCGGCATTTCCTGCGGCGAGCTGGCGGCTGACAGCCGCAGCATGCACAAGAGCCAAGGATTCGGCGTGGCGCGGACCCGCGATCCCATCATCGAGTATTTCAAATCGCTCGACGAGACCGATGCACCGTCGCTGAATGCTGACTCGATCCTGGCGGGGCTCGATTTCTCATGGGCCCGTTTCAAGGGTTCGGCCGCGCTCAGGCGCCTAGTCGATCGCGCCCAGCGCGAGTTCTTGCCCGTCACCCCGCACACGCTGATCCCGACCCTTTTGCGGATCGACCAAGCCCTGGACACCGTGCCCGATGTAGGTTGGCGCGAAAAGAAGAAGACCGAGGTCCGCGATTTGATCTTGGCGTGCGCGGGACTCTTCGCCGAGGCCACCGCGGCGGACTTTCGCGTCGTTCCGGGCAACACGATCGAGGTGACGGCCACGACCATCAACCGCTCGCCCGCCAAGTTCAGCCTGCGCGATGTGCACTTCTCGGGTGGCGAGATCGTCGACCAACCCAAAGACGCCACGATCCACGTGGCCAAACCGCTTGGCAGCGTGGAGGTAAAGAGGACGCTTCGCGTGCCCTCGGACTTGCCTCTCACCACGCCGTACTGGCTGGCCCTGCCCCCCGATCCCGGTCTGTTTCGCGTGCAGGATCCTTCGCTCATCGGTCTGCCCGAGAGCGAACCACCCTTGAACGTGGACTTCGTGTTCGAGATCGACAGTCGCACCCTGACCGTCCGCCGGCCGATCCAGTTCAAATGGACCGATCCCGTGGCTGGCGAGCGCACGCGCCCGCTCGAAGTCACGCCCGCGGTTTCCGTGCGCCCGTCGACCGCGGTCCTCATGTTCCCGCACGGCGAGGCACGCACCCTGAATGTTCGACTGGCCGCCGGCGCAAAGGCGGTATCCGGTGTCCTGCGCGTGGAAGCTCCGACGGGCTGGTCGGCGACGCCCGCCTCGGTGCCCTTCGCTCTCGCGACCAAGGGCGCGGAAACCGAATTCGCTTTTCGCGTTCAGGCGCCGACCGCGTCTGGCCAGCAAACCGCGGCAGGCACCCTGCGCGTGGTGGCCGAGGTGGGCGCTCTCCACCTTTCCCAAAGCGTGAGCCACATTGAGCATGCCTATATCCCCATCCAAACCGTGCTGGCGCGCTCAGAGGTGCGTCTGGTTTCCTTCCCCCTGAATATGGATCGGCGGGGAAGCAGGATTGGCTATATCCCGGGTCCTGGCGACGAAGTCCCATCCGCCCTCCGGCAAGTAGGCTACGAGGTCACGCTGATCGGCGACGAGATGCTGGCCAGCCTCGTGCCCGGCAGTTCCACGCTGGCTCACTTCGACGCCATCGTCATCGGCGTCCGAGCGTACAACACGAACGAGAAACTGCGCCTGGCCCAGCCCGCACTCATGACCTACGTCGAGGCCGGTGGAACGCTCGTCGCGCAGTACAACACCAACAATCGACTCGCCCCGCTGACCACGCCCATCGGACCATTTCCCTTCGAGATTGGACGCGAGCGCGTAACCGACGAAAACGCCGCGGTCGCATTTCTTTTGCCCGAGCAACGCATCCTCAATTTGCCCAACCGAATCACGGCTAGGGATTTCGACGGATGGGTGCAGGAGCGCGGACTCTACTTCGCGTCGACTTGGGATTCGCACTACCAAACCGTGCTTGGCATGGGAGATCCCGGCGAGCCCGCGCTGACCGGCGGCATTCTGTGGGCGCGCCACGGAAAGGGAGTCTTCATCTACACTGGGCTGGCGTTCTTCCGGCAATTGCCCGCCGGCGTTCCGGGCGCATTTCGCTTGTTCGCCAATCTTCTGGCCGCGGGACACGGACAAGATGCCCGATGAAACGCCCCGTCCTGCCCGCCTGAGCTGGACGGCGCTCTATTTCATTGTGGCCGCGGCCCTGCTCGTGGACATCGCCGCCTTCGCGACCCTGACGTGGATCTATCGGTGAGCATCCTCGACTGGATCGTCCTTGTCGGCACGCTTGCCGCGATTGTCGGCTACGGCATCTGGAAGGCGCGCGGCAAGCAGGATATGGCGCGCTACCTGCGCGGGGGTAACCAAGACCGCTGGCACACCATCGGTCTGTCGGTCATGGCCACACAAGCCAGCGCCATCACCTTCTTGTCCACGCCTGGGCAAGCCTATCAAGACGGAATGCGCTTCATCCAATTCTACTTTGGACTGCCGCTGGCCATGATTGTGCTGTCGATTGTCTTTCTGCCCCGCTACTTCCAGCTGCACGTATACACCGCGTATGAATTCCTGGAAGGCCGCTTCGACCGCAAGACCCGGCAATTGACCGCGTTTCTTTTTCTCCTGCAGCGCGGTCTTTCCGCCGGCATCACCATCTACGCACCCGCCATCATCCTGTCGTCGGTGCTCGGCTGGTCGCTCCGGCTGACCTGCTTGTGCATCGGTGGCATGGTGATCGTGTACACCGTGGTCGGCGGCGCGCGCGCCGTCAGCCAGACGCAGAAGCAGCAGATGGTCGTCATGCTGGGCGGAATGGTGGTCGCATTCTTCGTCATCGTCGCGCACCTGCCGCCCGAGATCTCGCTCGGCAAGGCCCTTCACATCGCGGGTACCCTGGGCAAGCTCGAAGCCATCGATCTCTCGGTGAATCCCTCCGTCCGCTACACGCTGTGGTCGGGCCTTCTCGGTGGTTTCTTTCTGGCCATGGCGTACTTCGGCACTGACCAATCGCAAGTGCAGCGCTACCTCGGCGCCCGTTCCGTTGCCGAAAGCCGATTGGGTCTTCTCTTCAACGGACTGGTCAAAATTCCCATGCAAGCCCTCATTCTGTTCGTGGGCGTGATGGTGTTCGTCTTCTATCAATTCAATGCACCGCCACTTTTTTTCAATCAATCCGAACTCGCGCGAGCGCGGCACACGCCTCTTGCGGGCGAGCTCGCGGCGCTCGATCAAGCGCATACCGTTGCCTTCGAGCACAAACGATCGGAATTGTGGCAACTCGAGCGCGCCTTGGACCGGCACGACGTGGCCGCCATCGCCGCCAGCGAAGAGAGCGTGCGCAAGGCCGAATTCGCCACGACCGCGATTCGCGAAAAGGCCAGGCAAACCATCGCGCGAGCTTTGCCCGACGCACATACCAGGGACACCGACTACATCTTCTTGTCGTTCGTCATGCGCAACTTGCCCCGCGGCGTGGTCGGCCTCTTGCTGGTCGTCATTTTCTGCGCCGCCATGTCGGCCGTGGCCGGCGAGCTGTCCGCACTGGCTTCGACCACGGTGGTGGACTTCTACCGATGCAGCCTGCGCCCAAACGCATCCGACGCCCACTATGTCCGAGCCGCGAAGTTCTTCACGGCGATGTGGGGCGTGCTGGCGGTTCTCTTCGCCACCTTCGCCTCGCTGCTCGACAACCTGATCCAAGCGGTGAACATCTTGGGTTCGCTCTTCTACGGGACGATTCTCGGCATCTTCCTGGTCGCGTTTTCCCGGTGGACAGTGCGCGGAACCGCGGTTTTTCTGGCGGCCCTCGTCGCCGAAGGCGTCATCGTCGGCATGTTCCTGGGCACGCGGGTCAGCTTCCTTTGGTATAACGTCATCGGCTGCGTGTGCGTGGTGTTGTTCTCAGGCGTGTTGCGGTGGGTTCTGCCACGCGCGTAGACGCCTCTTGCTGCCCATCGGGTGTTGCGTGCAAATCCGCGGTGGTGAGCACGGTCGAGCCGAACTTGTCGTGGATGCGATCGAGCGCGGCATTCAGCCGGCCGGCGCGGCGGTCCGCATCGAACAGCGGCAACTGCTCGGCGTGGGAGTGGAGCGACTGGGCCGACACTCCCGCCAGCCGAACCTTCTGTTTCAGGCGTTCGGCCCGAAGCAGCGTGCTGGCCGCGCGGTAGAGCAATTGCCCGTCGTCGGTCGGCTCGTCAAGCGTCGTCCGGCGCGTGAGCAGCGTGAAATCGGCGAGTTTCAGCTTGAGCTGCACCACCGAGGTTTCCCGGCCCGCCTGGCGCAAACGCCGGCCTACGCGCAGCGCCTGCGCGTGCACGTGAGGCAGCAGCGCCACGACTTGCGCCACGTCCTCCTCGAACGTGTCCTCGGCGCCGATGCTCTTTGCTTCGCGGTCGGGCACAACCTTGCGCGGATCGATGCCACAGGCCAGCTCCCACAAATCTCGCCCGCCAGACACATGCCGGTTCAGCCAATCGGGATCGGCGTCGGCTATCTGGCCGAGGGTGCGAAGACCGAAGTCGGCCAGGCTAGCCTCGGTTTTGGGGCCCACGCCCCACAGACGTCCGACGGGCAACGGCGCGAGGAACGCGCGCTCCCCGCCTGGCGGCACTTCCTTCTGTCCGTTCGGCTTGGCCAGGTCCGATGCGATCTTGGCCACGAACTTCACGGACGCGATTCCCGCTGACGACGGAAGCCCCACCTCGGCAGCGATGCGCGCGCGCAAGTCCTCGGCGATCTTCGCGGGACCACCGAAGAGCTGCCGAGAAGCGGTCACATCCAGAAAAGCCTCGTCGAGAGACAGCGGTTCGACAAGCGGTGTGACCGACCCAAGAATGGCGAAGATCACCTCGCTTGCTTCCGCGTACGCCGACATGCGCGGCGGAACGACGATGGCGGTAGGCGCCTTCCGCACGGCAACCGCCATGGGCATGGCGGAACGCACCCCGTAGGGTCGCACCTCATAGGAAGCGGCCAGGACCACCCCACGTCGCGGATGGCCGCCAACGATAACCGGCTTGCCGCGCAGATCGGGAAAATCGCGTTGCTCCACCGACGCATAGAAGGCGTCCATGTCCAGGTGGATGATGGCGGTGGCGGCCACGCCCAAAACGGTAGAGCCCCTGGGTGGGAAACACAATCGTGTCTTCAGACCGGCGCACCCGCGGACGTTCCCGAACGGCCCGATTCGGGCTATCATTCCCGTATGATGGCTCGCATGTTGGCGACTCTGGTATGGACGATGCTCGTTGCCGGTCCACCCGCGGCCAAGCTGCCGACGGCAACCGCCCGCGAAATGACGGAGGCGCTTGCCGCGGTCAACAAGGCGCTGGGGCTAGAAAGCTGGACGGGCGTGCCGTGCGTGGACCGCGGCGGGCTTGAGGCAACCATCAAGGACATCAGCGTCGAAGACACCCGGCGGTGCGCCTCAACCGCGCTCGCCGATGGGTTTTCCGGTCTAGGCAAAGACTACGCCGTCGGCATCACCATGGCCGACATCGGCCCCGTGACGGCCTTCGCCATCGGCCTCGACGACGCCGACGGCTGGGGCGCCTACTCGTGCGATCCAACGCGCAAGTGCACCCCGACCAAGCTTGACGCCGCGTCGAAACAAGCCAAGCGCTTGCTGGAGCGCTACCGCAAGGCGTGCGCCGATCCAAGGACCGTGTGGTTCCCCAGCCGCGACCAGGTCTGCTCTGATATCCCCATGGCAGCCTCGGCCGGGAGCAAGCCCGCGGCAGCGGCGCCTGCCGTCAGGCCATCCCAGACGATCCAGACCAAGCTCCCTGTTGGCAAGCGTGTGGACGAGCCGGCCACGGACACGTCGGGGCCGTAAGTCGCCAGCCCGCAGCGGCGAGTTGCATCATCACCGGTTCTCCGACCGGCTCGCGTGCCATCCTCTTGGCGCCAAAAATTGCAGTAGTCATCCGCATCCCGCGCGACTATTGTCTCGCCCCGAACGGTTCAGAAGCATTCATCCACACGGAGTAAAAGACCCATGGCTAAGTTGATCGGCAAAGCTCTTGTCGCGCAGGGCGGTGGCCCGACCGCGGTCATCAACCAAAGCGTCGTAGGCGTCGTGCTCGAAGCACGCAGATTCCCGGAGATTACCCACGTGTACGGCGCGCGCCACGGCGTGCGCGGCGTGCTCAACGAGGACTTTCTCGATCTCTCCGAGGCCACCTCGCAGAACCTGGAAGACGTGGCCATCACGCCCGCATCCGGTCTCGGATCGACCCGCGACAAGCCCGACGTCGAGTACTGCCTGAAGATGTTCAAGGTCATGCAGGCCCACGACATCCGCTACTTCTTCTACTGTGGCGGCAACGATTCGTCCGATACCTGCCGCATCGTCAACGAGCAGGCCAAGGCAACCGGCTACGACCTCGTGTGCGTGCACGTGCCCAAGACTATCGACAACGACCTGGCCGGCGGCACCGATCACTGCCCGGGCTTCGGCTCGGCCGCCAAGTTCGTCGGCCAGGCCTTCGCTGGCGCCAACCAAGACAACCGCGCCCTGCCGGGCGTGTACATCGGCGTGGTCATGGGCCGCCACGCCGGCTTCTTGACCGCCGCGGCAGCACTCGGCCGCAAGTTCGAGGACGACGGTCCCCACCTCATCTACCTGCCCGAGCGCGTGTTCGACGCCGACAAGTTCGTGGCCGACGTGCAGAGGATCTACGACAAGTACGGCCGCTGCATCATCGCGGTTTCGGAAGGCGTCAGCGACAAGTCGGGCGCGCCCATCATCACCACGCTCAAGGGCTCGGAGAAGGACTCGCACGGCAACGTGCAGCTCTCGGGCACCGGCGCGCTCGGCGATTTGCTCGCCGACCTCATCAAGGCCAAGACCAAGATCAAGCGCGTGCGCGCCGACACGCTGGGCTACCTGCAGCGCTCATTTCTCGGCTGCATCAGCAAGAGCGACGCCGAAGAAGCGCGCGCCGTCGGCCAACGCGCCGTGCAATTCGCGACCATCCATGGCACAGCCGGATCGGTAGCTATTAAGAGAACGGGCGATTATGCCGTTACCTATGACTTGATCCCGCTCGAAGCCGTAGCCGCCAAGACCCGCCACATGGACGAGGCCTTCATCAATGCCGAGGGCAACAACATCACCGAGGCTTTCCTCAAGTACTGCCGCCCGCTCGCGGGCGAGATGCCGACCCAGGACCGATTCCAGGCCCCGAAGGTCGCAAAGATCCTGAACAAGTAACAACTGGACCAAGGAGCGAAACGCTATGTCAGAGAATGCTCTCTATAAGGAAATTGGGCTCGTTAATACCAAATCCATGTTCAAGGCGGCCATGGCGGGCAAGTTCGCCATCCCGGCCTACAACTTCAACAACATGGAGCAACTGCAGGCCATCGTGAATGGCTGCGTGGCTTCCGATTCGCCGTTCATCCTGCAGGTCAGCTCGGGCGCGCGCAAGTACGCCGACCAAACGCTCCTGCGCTATATGGCCCAGGGGGCGCTTGAGATGATCAAGGCCCAGGGCAGCCCGCTTAAATTCGCGTTGCACCTCGATCACGGCGACACCTTCGAGCTGTGCAAGTCGTGCATCGAGACCGGCTTCTCGTCGGTCATGATCGACGGCTCGCACCACCCGTACGAGAAGAACATCGAAGAGACCCGCAAGGTCGTCGAGTACGCCCACAAGTACGACGTCACCGTCGAGGGCGAGCTCGGCGTGCTGGCCGGCATCGAGGACGACGTGGTCGCCGCCAAGTCGATCTACACGCAGCCTGACCAAGTGGTCGACTTCGTGAAAAGGACCGGCGTGGATTCGCTGGCCATTTCCATCGGCACCTCGCACGGCGCCTACAAGTTCAAGCCCGCCCAGTGCACGCGCAACAAGGATGGCATTCTCGAGCCGCCTCCCCTCCGCTTCGACATCCTCGAAGAGATCGAGAAGAAGATCCCGGGCTTCCCGATCGTGCTCCACGGCGCTTCGTCGGTCGTGCTCAAGTACGTCGAGATGATCAATCAGTTCGGCGGCAAGATGGACAACGCGGTCGGTATTCCCGAGGCCCAGCTGCGCCGCGCGGCTACCTCGGCGGTGTGCAAGATCAACATCGACTCCGACGGTCGCTTGGCCATGACCGGCGCCATCCGCAAGGCCCTTACGGAGAACCCGAAAGAGTTCGACCCGCGCAAGTACCTGGGCCCCGCCCGTGACGAGCTCAAGGCGCTCATCATCGAGAAGAACAAGAACGTGCTCGGGTCGGCTGGGCACGGCAAGGAGATTTTCGGCTAGCCGTCAAGGCGAGATTTCGGCAAGGGCACGGCGGGGAAACTTTGCCGTGCCCTTCGTGTATTGGCTGCCTTCGTGGCATCATTCGGCCATGCGTTGCCATGTGCGTTTGGCCAATCTGGCTGCCGCGTTCTCTCTTGCCCTGCTGCTTGCGGGACCGGCGGCTCGCGCGTCGAGCACCATGGAGATCATCGGTGCCACGACCGGCGGAAATGAAGTTACCGCCCGAGTGCTGTCGCGCAGCTCCGCGGTCACCTACTTCAACCCTTCGCTTCTGCCCGAAGCCACGCCGAAGATGGAGGCGGGTTTCTTCGGCCTCGCGCTTCAGGGCAGCATCCGCTTGAAAACACGTCCCGCGGGCGTGGACGTGCCTGGCTCGATCTACAATGTGCAGTTCCCCACAGGTTCGACCCCCCCGCTGGCCACTGCGGACCTGCCCAACCCACGCTCGGATACCAACGCCGACAACAATGTGGTCTACGCCGCCATCGGCATCGTCCGGCCGCTGGCTGGCAAGGCCTTGGTCTTCGGTCTTCACGCCCTTATGCCCGTGCGTGCATTCCTGGACCAAAATGGCTTCTTTGCCGACGAGCGCGAACAGTATTTCTCGAATCAGCTGCACTTTGAACTCATGGGCGACCGCCTGGCCGTGTCCAGTATCAGCTTTGCCCTCGGCTCGCAGCTCAACGAATGGCTTTCCATCGGGGCCGGCATCGACGTCTCAATTCTCACACAATCCAAGGTCACGGTGTACGTTCCCGAAGCCACCAATCAAGCCCACGTACTGATGGCGCCTGACATTCACACCGACAGCAAGTTCATACCGTACCTAGCCGCTACCATGCATCCCTCTCCGCGAAGCTCGGTGATTGCCACCTTGCATTTCCCTTTCGTTAACCAGACCAACGGTGAAAACGATCTGCGTTTTTGGAACTACACCTACCCAAAGGGGCAAAATTCGGTGGTGCAGACCTACACCATCTCGCAAGGCAGCGAACCCTTGCGCTTCGCCCTGGGTGGCAGCTACGGAGGCCCTCGCCGGCCCGATGGCCGCGCGCCTTGGGAACTCGGCGTGCAGCTGCTCGCCGAGCGGTGGTCGCAGTATCATAACCGCGCGGGAGAATCCCCCATCGACTCCTGGAACAACACCATCAGCGTTGCGGTCGGAGGCGGTTTTCTTTGGCGCGAGCGGCATGTCACCGCCGATATCGGCTACGTTCCCTCTCCCGTGCCCGACCAAACCGGCCGCACCAACTATGTCGACAACTCACGCTTGGTGGCCAGCGCCGGCATCGAGGGGCCAGTGAAGTTCCTTGGCCGCGAACTCGAAGCCGGCATCACCCTGTTCGGTTCCTACTTCCTGCCGCGCGAGGTGACCAAGGATCCCAATGCGGCAAATCCAGTCGTCGACGAGGTTCCAAATTCCTACATTGATCAAACGACTGGCCTACCCGTCGCCGGGTCAGCCGGACTGCAGACCAACAACCCCGGCTATCCGGGCTGGAAGAGCACCGGCTATATGATCGGCGCCGGCGCCACCTTCAGGATTTCCAGGTAGCCGCTACTGCGGGAACAGCACTGTCTCGTTGGCGCGAACCCATGCGCAGCTGGGCACGTCGCCGCCGTCAACAGCGGCACCGCCATCCACGCCCGCGGCATCCGACGCGCCTCCGTCGCTGACCGCGGCTCCCGAGACGCGGACCATGGCGAAGCTGCTGCTGCAAGTCGCCGGATCTGGCGAGGTCGTTGATTGCCGGTAGAGCACGGCAACGCTGGCTGGATCGCTGTCAAGCACGTTCTGCGTCGAGGAAAACGCCATCGCCCCCTCGATCCGGTCCGGCGCGACCACGATGCCGGTGACGGCCGTGGTCTGGCTCTGCACGGAATAGATGCTGCCCGAAATCGACTGTCCGCTGATGCGAATCGTGATTCCGGGATGGCCATCGTTGTCTTCGTCGATGACCTGGGGATCCGTGACCGAGGTCGGCAAGGGGTCGTTTGGAGATGCCAGTGCTGCACCCGCAACTTCCGTATACAGCGGAAGCGTCAGGACATAAAACCCATTCCCGCTAGGTGCGAAACTGCCAATGCGGTTAATGACCTTCTCGGTGTGAGCCCACGCATCCGGGATGACCACGGGCGCGAGGCTGGTGGGCGGGTCGATCTCGGTCCGATCGCAGTAGTGACCGTCGATGACCAGATCGGTTCCATTCTGGGCAATGTTCATCAAGACGTAGAACACGCTCTTGATGTGCAAGGCCCCGACGATAGGCGCGACAACGATCTGCGATCCCACCGCGCGCGCAACCCAGGTGCCGGAAAGATCCGTCACGCTCGCCAGCGCGGGCTTGTCTGTGCAATAGGGCAAGGCGGCGCCTCCCGATTCCTGAAGAGCCGCATCTTGCGCGGGAAGGCTGTCGGCGAGTGCCGCGTCGCCATTCCCGCCACTATCACCGCATCCGGTTCCGAGCGAGGCGAGCAGAATCCCCGCGAGCGCGAGGCTATTGAGATATGTCTTCGGCGCGAACATCGACCTACGCATGGCGCGCGAGCATAGCAGAGGTTGCGTCGAACAAAACCGCTAACCTTTGACCGCGGCCAAGACCTGTTCGTAGTTCGGCTCGCGCGCGATCTCGGACACCAGCTCGGTGTGGACGACCTTGTCGTTCTCATCCAACACCACGACGGCGCGCGCGCAGATGCCGGCGAGAGGCCCGCTGGTGAGAAGCACGCCATAGTCGCGCGCGAATTCGCGCGAGCGCATCATCGACAGCGTCACGATTTCGGTCAGTCCCTCGTTGGAGCGGAAGCGCTCGGAGGCGAAGGGCAGATCGGCGGAGATCATGAGAACCGCGCAGTTCGGGATCTCTTTTGCCCGCTGGTTGAACTTGCGCGCGGACGTGGCGCATACCGAGGTATCCAAGCTAGGCACGATGTTGAGGATCTTCTTCTTGCCCTTGTACGTGGCAAGCGTGACATCCGCCAAATCTTCCGCGACCAGCGTAAAATCCGGAGCCTTGCTGCCCACGGCCGGCAGATTCCCCGAAGTTGAGATGGGATTTCCCTTGAGTGTGATCGTCGCCATTTGTTTCTCCTTGTTTGCCAAGAGGTTACCAGGCTCGAAAATAACGACATCGAGCCCGCGTAGCCTAGCGCGCACGGGGGCCGTTGGCTTGACTTTACCGACCCCGGGCCGTAGATCGCCAAACCACACCCCATGTCCGAACAGGCGAGCAGCCCATCTGGAAATTCTGGAAAGCCGCCAGCGGAGGATGACAGTAGCGGCCTACACCTTCTCGATGCCCCTACCTTTCTCGAACGCACTTGGAACGTGCTGCAAGGGCGGCCGAAGAACTTCCGCGACCCTGGCATCTTCCACAAGATCTCGCTGGTCGCATTTCTGGCATGGGTCGGCCTCGGCGCCGACGGACTGTCCTCCTCGGCCTACGGCCCCGACGAGTGCTTCCGCTCCCTGCGCGAGCACGGCAACTACACCTTCCTCGCCTTGTTTCTCGCGTTGGCAACTGCCGTCACCATCGTCATCCTTTCGATTTCCTACAGCAAGATCATCGAACATTTTCCCACCGGCGGCGGCGGCTATGTCGTGGCCACCAAGCTGCTCGGCAGGCACGCTGGCGTGGTTTCGGGCTGCGCCCTGCTGGTCGACTACGTGCTCACTATTTCCGTGTCCATCGCCTCGGGCGCGGACGCCATCTTCAACATGCTTCCGCTCGGCGCCCACCACCTCAAGCTCACCGTCGAGATCGCGGGCATCCTCGTGCTCGTCCTGCTCAACCTGCGCGGGGTCAAGGAATCGGTCACGAGCCTCCTGCCCGTCTTCGTCGTGTTCCTAGTCACGCACGCCATCCTGATCGTGGGCGGAGTGGTCTCGCACGTCACGAACTTGGGGGTCATCTCCACCGACGTGACGACCGGCCTTCACCAAGGCATGTCCAACATGGGGCTGTGGGGGCTGTTCATCGTGTTCACCGCCGCCTTTGCCCGCGGTAGCGGTACCTATACCGGCATCGAGGCGGTTTCGAATGGTCTGCAAATCATGCGCGAACCGCGCGTGCACACCGGCAAGAAGACCATGGTGTATATGGCCATCTCGCTTTCGCTCACCTCGGGCGGCATCTTGCTCTGCTACTTGCTCTTCAACGTGGCGCCAGCGGAAGGCAAGACCCTCAATGGCGTGCTGGTCGAAGCCTTTGCCGGCAATTGGCAACTCGGGGGCCTGCCTATCGGCAAGATCTTCATCCTCCTCGTGCTCGCCTCGGAAGGCGCTCTGCTTTTCGTGGCCGCGCAAACCGGCTTCATCGATGGCCCGCGTGTGATGTCGAACATGGCCGTCGACTCGTGGCTGCCACACCGATTCGCCTCGCTTTCCGACCGGCTGACCACCGCAAATGGCGTCGTCATCCTGGGCGCCGCCGCCCTCGTGGTGCTGGTAGCCACCCACGGCAACATTGACACCTTGGTTACCATGTACGCCATCAATGTCTTTGTGACCTTTTCGCTGTCCCAAATCGGCATGGCGCGTTTCTGGTGGCAGCGGCGCGTACGCCAGGATCGCTGGAAACGCCATCTTTTCCTGCATGCCATCGCGCTAGTGCTCTGCTTGGCCATTCTCTCCTTCACCGTCGTGCAGAAGTTCTCCCAAGGCGCTTGGGTGACTCTGCTGGTTACCGCCGCCATCGTCGTACTCTGCCTTGCCATCGAACTGCACTACCGCCACGTGGCGCAGCAACTGCGCCGGCTCGATCAAGATCTTGGCGATCTCGGCGTCCTCGAAGGCATCGGTGGCGAACCCGATCCGCGCGAACCGACCGCGGTGCTCATGGTCGGCGGCTACGGCGGCATCGGCATCCACTCGCTCCTCTCCATCCAGCAGCACTACTCCGGCTACTTCAAGAACGTCGTGTTCGTTTCGGTCGCGGTGCTGGACTCGGGCACCTTTAAGGGCGGCGACGAGATTTCGCGCCTGGAAAAGCAAACCCGCGATGCCCTCGACCAGTACGTGAAGTTGGCACGCGGCCTCGGCTGGAACGCCTCGGCGCGCATGGGTTCGGGGCTAGACGCGGTCAAGGAAGCCACCGCGCTTTGCACTGCCCTCGCCGCCGAATTTCCACGCTGCACCTTCTTCGCGGGCAAGCTCATCTGGAAACGCGAGACATGGTGGCAACGCATCTTGCACAACGAAACCGCGTACCAAATCGAGCGGCGCCTGCACTGGAAGGGCCTGGCCATGGCCGTACTGCCCATCCGCGTCGGCCTGGAAGTCGAATCCCGCGGCGTCCCGATTCGCGCAGGTTGATCGCCGCCATAGTAGGTGACGGCGGACGCGGGTCGAGCTAGTCTCACCCGCCCAATGTCAGATCGAGCATCAAAGAAGATTCGCCGCGCGTTTCTCGACTACTTCAAAGGCAAGGGCCACGAGGAGGTCGCCAGTTCGTCGCTGGTTCCCGCCAACGATCCGACGCTGATGTTCGCCAACGCGGGCATGAACCAGTTCAAGGACATCTTCACGGGCAAGACCAAGCGTAAGGTCTCGCGCGCCACTACCTCGCAAAAGTGCGTGCGCGCCGGCGGCAAGCACAACGACCTGGAAAACGTCGGTCGCACCGCGCGCCACCACACCTTCTTCGAGATGCTGGGCAACTTCTCGTTTGGCGACTACTTCAAGGCCGACGCCATCGCTTTCGCGCACGACCTTCTGACAAAAAACCTGGCCATCGATCCCAAGCGTCTGGTGTACACGATTCACCACACCGACGATGAAGCACGTGGTCTGTGGAAGAAGGTGGCGGGCGTCGACGATTCGCGTGTCGTCGGTTTGGGCGACAAGGACAACTTCTGGGCCATGGGCGAAACCGGCCCCTGCGGCCCGTGCAGCGAGATCCATTTCCACCAGGGCGACGACATCCCCTGCTCCGAGGTCACCGCCGGAAAACCCTGCCAGGGCCCAGCTTGCGATTGCGATCGCTGGATCGAGATCTGGAACTTGGTTTTCATGCAGTACGAACAATTCGCGGATCGCACGCGCAAGCCTCTGCCCAAGCCGTCGGTCGATACCGGCATGGGCCTGGAACGTCTCTGCGCGGTCATCGGCGGCTTCCGCTCGAACTACGAGACCGACCTTCTACGCCCGCTCATCGCCGAGGTCGAAACCTTGACCGGCAAGGCCTTCGCGCCCGCCGACTACGCGCAGAGCTCCACCGCCTCCTCGATGCGCGCCATCGCCGACCACGCCCGCGCGACCGCCTTCCTCATCGCCGACGGCGTCTTCCCCGAGAAGACCGGGCGCGAGTACGTGCTGCGCCGGATCATGAGGCGCGCCATCTACCAAGGCTGGCTGCTCGGCATCGACAAACCGTTCCTGGCGGGCTTGGCTGGGCGGGTGATCGAAAAGATGGGCGACACCTATTCCGAACTCGTCGAGCGCAAGAGCCTCATCCTCGAAGTCACCGACCTGGAGGAGAAGCGCTTCCGCGAAACGCTCGAGCGTGGCATGCGCATCCTCGATGAAGAAGCCGACAAACTGTCGGGCAAGATCATCCCCGGCGCGGTCGCCTTCAAGCTCTACGATACGTTTGGCTTTCCGATGGATTTGACGAGAGTCATCGCAGGCGGCCGCGGACTCGACGTGGACGAGGCCGGTTTCGACAAGTGCATGGATGAACAGCGTGGCCGCGGCGACTTCTCCGGTTCGGGCGAGGTCGCGGTCGAGGCGGTTTTCCAGACCATTCTCAACCGCGTCGGCGCGACCAAGTTCGTCGGCTACGAAAACACGTTAGCGTCGAGCGAAATCGTCGCGATGGTCGCCGACGGCAAGGAGGTGCCAAGCATCGCCGCTGGCCACACCGGCCATGTCGCCGTCATCACCCGCGAGACCCCGTTCTACGGCGAGCAAGGCGGCCAAATCGGTGACGCCGGCGAGGCCAAGGGCCCGTCAGGCACCTTCAAGGTGACCGATACCAAGCGCCCGCTTGCCACGCTCTATGTGCACTTGGGTGAGGTGAGCCAGGGCAGCCTCAAAGTCGGCGACCGCGTCGAGCTGGCCATCGATGTCGAGCAACGCAACGCCATTCGCCGCAACCACTCGGCGACTCACCTCCTGCACTGGGCCCTGCGCAAGGTGCTGGGCAGCCATGTAGCGCAGAAGGGTTCGCTAGTTACGCCGGATCGTCTGCGCTTCGACTTCTCGCACCTGGCGCCCATGACCGCCGACGAATTGAGGCAGGTCGAGGATTTGGCGAACGAGCATGTTCTGCGCAATCTTCCCGTCGAAACCGAGATTCTGCCCATCGCCGAAGCAAAGCAGAAAGGCGCTGTCGCCTTCTTCGGCGAAAAATACGGCGACACCGTGCGCGTGCTGACCATGGGTGAATCCAAGGAGTTCTGCGGCGGCACGCACGCGGTACGCACTGGCGACATCGGGCTCATCAAAATCGTCGAGGAATCAGGCGTGGCCCAAGGCGTGCGCCGCATGGAAGCGGTCACCGGCCAAGGCGCCATGGCCTATGTCCGCAAACTGGAAGACGAGCTCGCCCAGGCCGCGGAGAGTTTCCGCTCGGGCCCGTTCGACGTCGCGGCCCGCGTGATCAAGCAAGCCGCCGAGCTGCGCGAGCGCGAAAAGGAAATCGCCAAACTCAAGTCGCAAATCGCCTCGGGCGGTTCGCGCGATCCGCTGGCCAGCCGCGAGCAGGTCGGTGCTTTCTTTCTCTTGGTGCACGACGCCGGTGTGGCCGACCCGAAGATCATGCGCGAGAGCGCGGACAAGCTGCGTCCACGCATGGAGCCCGGCGTGCTGGTGTTGGCCGGCGCGGCCGAGGGCAAGGTCAGCATCGTGTGCACCGTCACGCCCGGGGCGCAAGCCAAGCTGCAGGCCGGCGCCATCGTGGGCATGCTGGCCAAGGATCTCGGCGGCAAGGGCGGCGGGCGCGCCGACATGGCGCAAGGAGGCGGCGCCCTGCCCGACGGCAGCTCGCTCGGCGACATCATCGAACGCTGGACCACCAAGCTGCGCGAGCACATCACGGCGCAGCAGTGAGGAATTCGACGCAAGCGTTGTCAGTTCTTCACAGGTCGCCGACGGAAATCTGATGTTCGACCCCGCCACCAGAGCAGCGTTCACGGCCGTGGTCGAGGCAATGCGCGAACGCATTCCCGACCCGGCCACCCTGCCCGACTTCGGTTTCGATCCCGCCTTTCTAAACAAGACCGCGCCGCTCCTGGAATTCCTTTGGTCGAAGTACTTCCGCGTTGCCATCACCGGCATGGAAAACATCCCCGCCGAGGGCTCGGCGCTGCTGGTGACCAACCATTCCGGGGGCTTGCCCTACGACGGCGCCATGCTCATTCACGCCACACACACGCGCCTTCCTGCCTCACGCCCGCTGCGCCCACTGGTCGCCAACTTCGCCTTCCAGTCGTCGTGGATGCGGCCCGTGGTGGCACGCATCGGCGGTGTCCGCGCCTCCATGCAGAACGCCCTCGCCCTGTGCGGCAATGGCCAGCTTGTGGGCGTTTTCCCGGAAGGGCTGCGCGGCGTGGGCAAGCTGTACCGCGAGCGCTACCGACTGACCCACTTCGGGCGCGGCGGCTTCGTCCGCCTGGCCCGCACGGCCAACGTGCCCATCATCCCAGTCGCCATCGTGGGCGCCGAGGAAACACATCCCTTGCTCGCCAAACTGACACGCGTTGCACAGCCGCTTGGCTTGCCCTACATTCCCATCACGCCGACCTTTCCCCTTCTGGGCCCGCTTGGTTTGCTGCCAATTCCATCCAAATGGAGCATCAAGATCGGCGAGCCTATTCACTTGCCGCCAGGCGTGGGTTCAAAGGAAGAGACCTTGGAACTGGCGGAAATGGTGCGCAGCAAGCTCGATCGCACCATCGCGGAACTCCTCTCCGCGAGACGTTCGGTTCTCTTTGGCTAATTCTGCCCTTTGCCGTGTCTAACCCACTGAAGGTTAGGCACTGAGGGTTCGGCATCGCGTTTGCTTGACGGTGTGTCGGAAATGTCAGAAGGTATCGATTACACTCTCCTGGCCCATGTGGCGGGCTCAGTAGCTAGACACCCCATGATTGCGGTCGGCCAGACCATCGGTAACTACATGATTACCGCCAAGCTTGGCGAGGGAGGCATGGGCGTGGTGTACCTGGCCGAGCACCCCATCATCGGCCGCAAGGTCGCCATGAAGGCGATTCACCCCGAGCTATCGCGCAACCCCGAGGTAGTGTCGCGCTTCGTGACCGAGGCCAAATCGGTCAACCAGATCGGCAACGAGCACATCGTCGACATCCACGATTTCGGCAACACGCCCGACGGTGAGTTCTACTTCATCATGGAATTCCTGCAGGGCGAGGCGCTCTCGGATTGCCTCAAACGCAGCGCGCCCCTCGATCCGCCTCGCGCCCTTGCCATCGCGGCGCAAGTCGCGGACGCCCTCGGAGCCTCTCACGAGCACGGCATCATCCACCGCGACCTCAAGCCCGAAAACATCTTCCTCATCACCAAGGGCCATGCCACCGACTTCGTGAAGGTGCTCGACTTTGGTCTTGCCAAGTTGACCCAAGGGGAAGACAAGGTGTCGCACAAGACGCGCACCGGCTCGGTCATGGGAACGCCATACTACATGGCGCCCGAACAGTGCGAGGGCAAGGCCAGCGTCGACTACCGCGCCGACATCTACTCCCTCGGGGTCATCCTGTTCGAGATGCTCACGGGGAAGGTCCCCTTCGGCGGGGAGGGATACGGCGAGATCATCGTCAAGCACATCACGTCCCCGGTCCCTTCCCCGCGCGCCATCAACCCTCGCCTATCCGTCGCGCTGGAAGCCATCATTCTTCGCGCCCTGGCCAAGCGCCGCGAGGAACGATTCCAGACCATGGCGAAGTTCGCGACCGCGCTGCTCGACCCCGAGAGTTATCTGGCGTCTGCGTCCATCCCGCCCACTAGCGCGACCGTGCTAGCAACCAACACGACACCTCATGAGATGGGAGCATCTCCAATCGGTCGTTCGGATAGCGTAGTCAGTGGCAAGGTTCTTTTCGGCGGCCCTGAAGCGAACCACGGAGCCCAGTCGAGCCCCATGCCCTCGACCTTCCGCCACGCCACGGGCGAGCTTCGCGACGAAGACGCCGATGCCTCGCTGGCCAGGCCACGCCGGAAAGTGCCTCTCGTCGTCGGCCTGGTGGCCGCAATGGGCGTCGCGGGATTTGCTGCCTACTACTTCACACAGAAGGGCCCAGAGTTTGCGCCCGCTCCGCCCGTGGCAGCCGCGTCGCCGCCGCCGGCTCCGAGCAAGGTGAAGCTGAGCTTCAAGTCCGATCCCGCGGGTGCCGCGGTTCTGCGCAAGGACACCAACGAGCAGCTCGGCATCACGCCGTTCGCCATCGAACTCCCGGCCGGCCCGGCGGCTATCGAGTTTCTGTTCAAGAAGGAATCCTTCCGCGACAAGACAGAATCATTCGCGCCCGCGGAGTCCGGGCAAATCGCCGTGGCACTGGTCCCCAGCCCGCTGCCTGCGCCCGAACCTGCATTGCCGCGCGCGGAAGAACCGGTCGAGAAGAAGTCCGCTGCCAGGGCGCCGGGCGAGCGACCCCACAAGCCAGCGCCTGGGCGCAAGCAACGCGGCCATGGCATGGACGAAGACGGCGTGTTGGCTCCCTCCTTCTAGGCCGGCTCTGCCTTCGCGGTCTCGATTCCACCATTGACAGAAGGCGGTTTTGCGATTATTTGCAAGGGTCTTCCGGGCGTTTAACTCAGCGGAAGAGTGCCACCTTCACACGGTGGAAGCCGCAGGTTCAATCCCTGCAACGCCCACAAACTAAGCTGCTGGAATCACGCGGTTTTCTTGGCCAACTCGGCGCCGCTCTCACTGGATGAGCCGCCCCCATCACCACCTCGATCACCACTTTTGGCATCACCACCTTTGACCTTTCGAGTTTGGGTGAAACCGGCCAAGCGGATGACCTT
>Ga0224559_1000027_pt1 | contig 74799 bp, 86 predicted proteins | sample 714S33034metaG_FD_180676 | JGI IMG/M metagenome (GOLD analysis project Ga0224559, IMG submission 180676) | Peat soil microbial communities from Stordalen Mire, Sweden - 717 S3 30-34 | ecosystem: Environmental > Terrestrial > Soil > Wetlands > Peat | place: Sweden: Norrbotten County, Stordalen... | reverse complement strand
GTAAATCATCTTTCTGAATAATTTTATTACATTCCTAAATTTATAATTACTTCAAAATTAATATTAATAACAGTATAAACACTCTAAAAATCGTTAAAAAAAATGATTGATATTATCATTAGTTTCATATTTTATTTTCAAATTGAAAAATAACTTGAAATATTACCATATGAATTATATATCCCGGGGGTTTTGATTATGATTTTGGTATTATCCGATGTGCACTTGGGCTATGCAAGATGTAACAAGAAAGTTTCATCAATTTTTTTAGATACATATGAAAAAGGAAATATAGATCATCTGATTCTTCTAGGAGATTTTTTCGATTTTTGACGGAGGAATAATGCCGAGATAATAACAGACAACGATTGTTATACAAAAAATTATTGATCTAGATGCTAAAAATTTACATTATATCATAGGCAACCACTTTTATTACATGTACAAACTAGGGAAGCTTTATGGTGAAAATATTCCATTCTCAATTTCTAAAAAATTTGAGACTGGAAGATGGTGGGAAAATAAATTTTGTTTCACCCATGGATATGAATTTGAAGTAATTTATCTGGAACCCGTTACATTGGAAATGTATGAAGATTTTAGTGAAAGAATGTGTTTTAGTGAAGATCTTATTGGTGAACTTGCAGGTTATGTATGGTCACTTATTCGTGGAAGTGATCTAAAGGATAAACTTTCAAATAATCCCCGTACACGTTTAGCATCAACTGAAGAACTAAATAGAATCTACAAACTATCAGTTTCACAGGGTAAAAGTTTTATTTTAGGTATGAAAACAGATGAGAGATTGGTATTTGGACATACACATGGACCATTCATTAACAAAGACAAAACTGTTGTTAATACAGGACCCTGGGTAAATGATCTTATAAATCGGAATATCAAAATAGTTATGTCGAAATGGGATATGGGATAATTGAACTCAAATTTTTTAAAGCAAAGTTATAAATATCCGAGATAGGATAATGTGGACTGTAAACTAATTTGTATCCTATTATCATTTGGGAATATTGTTTATTAGCAGATTCCATAACATTTATTTATTTGTTCATATTCTATTTTCATATTTTAGTTCTTGAAAAATGATTTTAAATTTAGTACCATTACTTGTGTCAACTTCTAATTTACCATCTAATTGTTTTATCAGACTATTTACAAGTTGAAGACCGAGTGTTTTTGAAGATTCCAGAACTAACTCTTCAGATATTCCTGTTCCATTGTCAGCAATTGTAAGTTCAAGTTGATCATGATTAGACACGAGTTTAATGTTGATTTTACCAATATGTTCAGGAAATGCGTATTTAATACTGTTAGTGACCAGTTCATTTATGATAAGTCCTAATGGTATGGCTGTGTCAATGTTCAGGTTTATATCATGTATCTCTAACACAGATTCGATCGAGCCATTTAAAATTCCATAGGAATAGTATATATCCAGTATAAGTTTCTCAATATACTCTTTGAAATTGATATTGGTGAGACTCGATGATTGGTATAGTTTTTCATGAATTATTGCCATACTCCTAATCCTACCCTGACTCTCCTTTAAAACACTTATAGTTTCGTCCAGATCTTCGAATTGTATCTGTAAATTCAGTAAACTGGAAATAATTTGCATATTATTTTTTACTCTATGATGAATTTCCCTTAAAAGAACTTCTTTCTCGGCCAAAGATTTTTTTAATTCCTTTTCATCCCTTACTTTCTGTAAAGCCATGGTGTAAAAATGGGTAAGTCTGAGTATGGCCTCAAGATCCTTTTCAGTATAATCTCTATTTGAATTAGAAATAGCAATCTGTCCAACTAACTCCTCTTTCAAGATAACAGGTACAGATAGAAATCTTTCTATTTTCATATTATGATAATTAATATAATCTGGGTGGGAAGTTGCATTGTTGGTAAAAAATCCCCTTTTAATATTCAAACTGTGACCCATTAGACTTTTATATTTCCCTTCTTCTGTGAGTTTTAACATTGGTTGATTGTGATGGTTGTCTGGTAATGATGGAATCCTAGATATTAAAACCATATCATGGGTGTTTGGAATTATCTCCCCAACAAATCCAATACTACTCTCTGTTAATTTTAAGGATTCATAGAGTATGGTCTTTGAAATATCTTCTAAGCTGGTTTGCTTAGACACTAATGGTGTGTAAAGTTTATTTAATGCTTTGTTAACTTCCAATTCCCATTTAAGATCATGATTCTGTTTCTTCTGTTCTGTCATATCTACAATTGAACTTATATATTCTTCAATACCGGGAATTTTGTCCACTGTAATTTGTACATCGAATATTTTACCTTCCCGGTTGATTATCCGGGTTTCATATTCTGATGGGGCAGAATCAGGGTTCATAACCCTTTTTTCATGATACTCCAACATTAAATTTAAATCATCTGGATGTATAAATCCCATCCAATTCATGTGTCCCTCAATTTCCATGCGACTGTAACCTGAAAGACGTTCTGTCTCAGAGTTGATCATGACAATAATACCATCTTGGTCATAGATGATGGTAGCAGCCCCTGTATTTTCAAAAATAGTCCTGTATAAATTTTCTGATATTCTAAGGGCATTTTCTGTTTTTTTACGGGCAGTAATATCCATGAACATGCCAGATATTATATCCTCTTCTAAAATGGCACTCACAAGTGCATTTACTGTTTGTCCATTCTTTCTAATGGTTTCTAATTCATAATCTGTTACCTTGCCATCAACTTTTAATTTCTGGATTAACTGAAACCTATCTTTAGGATTTTTGTACAGCTTTATAATATTATGCTGGTTCAAATCCCTGGCAGAGTCATATTTATATATATTTACCATGGCATCGTTGACAAAAATAAATTCACCATCTAAACGTGATTTGAAAACTCCAACACTGGTGTAATCAACCAGATCCCTGTAATTTCTTTCGCTTATCTTCAATGCTTTCTCAGTTACTTTATGGTCTTCTAGAGATTTTGCAAGTTTTAGGTTGCTGAAACTGAGACTTGATATCATTTCAGCAAATTTTAAATAAAATCCCATTATTGTTTCAACCCTACTTAAAGTCCATTTAGGGACTTTTTCAAGTGCTTCTATATATTCTGCACAGTCAAATCCATACTTCTCAGCCTGGGCTTCAAATATTTTATAATCTGGAATTTCATCTTCAAATAAGAATTGGGCTAGAAATAAATTACCAACATGTTTTTGACCCAACATTATGGGTGTAACCGCTTCCCACAAGTTATTTTTACATTTATATATTTTGTATTCACCGTGATTCAGACCCTGTGTCATATAAACATCACTTTCAACACAGTTCTTGCAGCTTTCCTTATTTATTCTATGAAAATGGGTGCATATATCTTGCCAGCCAGTTGCAATAAGTATATTACCATCCAAATCCAGGATTCCTATACCTGTATCTGTAATATTATAAAAATCATCCATTAACGACTGTATCTTAGGACTGTTAATGATGTTTTTGAACTCCACCTCATCAACCTCATAATCTGGTGAAAGTATTTTATCCAACTTTAATCTTAACTTTTCCTCACTATTCTTTAACGCTTTTTCTATTCTTATACGTTCACTAATATCCCTGGCAATTGATAGAACATATTCCTCTCCATTCATGACAAATAAATGGGCATTGATCTCTACAGGTATATTTCTACCATCTTTAGTCACATGTAATGTATTAAAAGTTTTCTTTTTTTCTTGGTAAAGATTTTCTATATTCAAAGGTATTCTGTCAACGTTTTCAAGGTTGTCAACATCCTGGGGGCCCATAGTCATCAATTCTTCACGGGTATAACCTAAACTTTGACATGCCCGATCGTTCACCTCTAAGAAGTTTCCAGGAGATTTTCCATGTAATTTATGCAGATACATAGCATCATTGGCTTTGTTAAATACTTCACGGAATTTTTCTTCATTTTCAATTAATTCTTCTTCAATATTTTTCCATTCTGTAATATCTTGTATTGTTCCATAAGCGTAGGGGCCATGATTTTCGGTTGATATTATAACTTTAATACGAACAGCCATGTGACGAATATCACCGTTTTCTAGAGTTATACGATGTTCTAATTGTGTGTCAAATGCAGATTTCTTATTTTTTAACGATTTTTTCATATCATCTAAAACAAACTCCACATCATCGGATGTATAAATCTGTTAAAATAATCTTCAGAAGACATGGTATAACCACCTTCTTTAATAGCCGATGTACCAATCATGGTGTAAAAACGGTCATTGAGTATGTAACGGTTATTCAATATATCAAATTCCCAGCTTGCAAGATTTGCAATCTCCATAGCATTTTCTAACTGTACTTGACTCATTTTAAGTGCTTTTTCAGTATTTAGAATATCCTTGACCTCTTTGACCATTAAAAATCTTCCCCCGTAATCAGATGAAATCTTTTGATTCACAGATTTTGTAAAGAATCCATTATGAACTCAGAAACGTGTATTATATGTATCTATCAATTCTAAGTGTATAAATTTTTTATGGTAAAGTATTAAATTAATTAATGCCTATTAATCACAAGTTAAAAATATTATATCTAATAAATTTATAATTCCTAAAATAATAGATAATAGTAAGTGGTACAAAATTATGGGACTCATAAAAAAATTAATATTTACACTTATATTTGTGGTGGTTGTGATTTTATTTTTAATTGCAGCCCAAAGTACGATTGGAAATTGTGATTATTCCCAATCATCCAATTTAACATCACAAACAGCAAATTCTACTGTTTATATTCAAAATGGAGTAACTGGTTTTGTCACAATTAATGATCCGTTCCTTCATAGAACAACCAGAATTGATGTTATTTACGATCCGCTGGACACTGGTTCGGGATTTATTGTTAATAAGAATGGTTACATTATAACAGCTTTACATGTTATTGGTGATCTAGATTCACTCAATAAACAGACACTTAAAACAATGGATAGTAATGATTTAAACCGTTACGTTGAAAGAGCAGCTGTTAAAGGTTATATTTCAGAATATAATCCTGAATTAAGCTCTGAAGTGGCTGTTAATACATCAACAAATTCTGATAAAATTAATTCAAATATAACAACCGACTTTCTGATTCAAAAAAATCTTATAGCTGTACAATCATCAAAACAGCTTATTAAAGTGAATCTACCTGGAACTCAAAGCACTCCACTCAATGCAACTTTAGTTGATACTGGAAATCCAAGTGCAGATGAAGATGTTGCACTACTAAAAATCAATACCCCCGTTACAAACCTGCATGCACTTGCAGTTAATTCAAAAAGACCAGTTATTTTTGAAGGTCTTCATATTTATGGATATCCCGGTTTAGATAATGCTGAAAACTCATTTACCAATCCCTCCTACATAAAACCAGAATCTTCTTCAGGATTATTAACTTCTGAAGTCTATAAAAATGGCACAAATTCCGATACATTCGATATTAACTCAATATATGAAAACATTGCAAATTGGTTTATGTTGATTGCAGACCCTGGAACAATAAAAAACAGTAATAACACATTGTATTATGGTACCTCAGCACCTACAACACAAGGTTACAGTGGAGGGCCTGTAGTTGATTCACATAATAACGTGTTAGGAATCATAATTTTTAGTATTGAATCTGATAGTGCATTTAAACAACAAATAAGATTCACTTCAAGTTTGTTCCTTTCATCACAGTACATAATTCAATTATGTAAAAAGAACCACATACCAATAAAAGTAGTGAATTCCTAAAAATTTAACAACCCCCAACCATGAGCAGATATAAGAAACCGTACATGTAATGAAAGTATTACATAAAAAAAAGAATTTAAAAGGAGGATCAATTTATGATGATTATTAAATCACCCTATGATATAAATGAGACTCTTGGTCGTTTGTTAAAGGTATTGGTCGAGCATGATATGACAATTTTTTCTATAATCGATCATTCAGGTGGAGCTGCACAGGTAGGTCTTTCAATGCCAGAAACTAAACTGATTAGTTTTGGTAATCCTAAAGCAGGAACCGATTTAATGCTTGCGGATCATAACTTTTCAATAGATCTACCTCTTAAGATAGTTTTAAGAAAAAAATAAAAAGGATACAGAAGTTTTATATCAAACAGTAACTGAATTAGCAATGCGTTATAATGTAAATAAACTCAATGACTCCACTAGAAACATAGATAAGACCATTGAAAATATGATAGAACAGATAATTTTAAAATAGTTTATTTTTATCCTATAACTTCTATTTTAATTAGATTGAATCTTAAAAGATTATATGAATTTAGATGGATAGTGACCTTTAGAGGTTAAATAATAATTTTAAATATAGGAGGGATTATTTTTTTGTTATTCAGAAATTTTGGAAATACCGGTAAAAAAGTTTCAATACTTGGCTTTGGATGTATGAGACTTCCAATAATTGATGGAAAGCCAGATAATATTAATGAGCCAGTTGCAACGGATATGATTCGTTATGCCATAGATAACGGAGTAAATTATATTGACACAGCCTATCCATATCATGGTTCATCTGCCCATGAAGGTGGTATGAGCGAAATTTTAGTTGGAAAAGCATTAGAAGATGGCTACAGAGATCAAACATACCTATCCACTAAACTTCCAAGCTGGCTTGTACAAAAAAGGGAAGATTTGGATAATTATCTTAATAAACAGCTTAAAAGGCTTCAAACTGATAGGATAGATTTCTATTTACTTCATGGTCTTAACAGACCTTTTTGGGATAATTTGATAGAGTGTGATGTTTTTGAGTTTCTTGATTCTGCAATTGAAGATGGGAGAATAGGATATGCCGGTTTTTCGTTCCATGATGAGTACGAAGTTTTTAAAGATATTGTTGATTCATACAACTGGAGTTTTTCACAAATACAGTATAATTACATGGACCAAAATTTTCAGGCAGGGAGAGCCGGACTTGAATATTCAGCATCAAAAAATATGGGTACAGTAATAATGGAACCACTTAGAGGAGGCTGTTTAACAAAAAACATTTCCGATGATATTAAGTCCATATGGGATAGTACCCATATCCATAGAAGTCCAGCTGAATGGGCTTTAAGATATGTTTGGAACCAGCCCCAAGTCAATGTGGTTTTAAGTGGGATGAGTGCATTGGAACAAGTTGTGGAAAATATACAAATTGCTGAACATGGCAAAGTCAACAGCCTCACAGATGATGAGCTTGAACTTTATAAAAAAGTTAAAGACGCTTACAATAGTAAGATCCATGTAGCATGCACCGGATGCAACTACTGTATGCCATGTAAGATGGGAGTAGACATTCCATTAAATCTTAACCTATTAAATGATGTCTATATTTACAAGAATATGGATAAACCATCAGGAAACTATGCATTTCTTTCTGCCAAAAAGATGAGTGCATCTTCTTGTACAGAATGTGGTGAATGTCTTGATAAATGCACTCAAAACATTCCAATAAACAAATATCTTAAAGAAACACGTGAAACCTTCGAGAAAGTATGATAAAACTAGGTAAATCCTCCGAAATTTTTTTACTTAATTTTTCAAAAACCTGAGTTATATTCCAAATTTTAATTATTAAAATTTTTCTTCACTATTTTTTTAAATTTAGATATTCTATTTGATAATACTTCCTGTATTTTATTATTAATTACATAATTTATCAATTCTAGTGTATCTGTTTAGGAATATTATCTATTTTGATACATCTGTTCAGATTATACAGTAAATTTAAATCTTTTTTTGATTAAATTAAAGTATACTTTTAAAGCTAAAAGTTTTAATATATAAAGTTTTAAATTATTACTTTACTATAATTAATTGAAACTATCAGAGGGATGCTATGAATGATTTATTTACTGGTTATTTATAGGAACTAAAGGCGGTATAAATCGTGTTAAAATTGTAAATTACTCAATGAAATCCTTACAATGCAAAAAAACTTTTCAGATAAACTAGAATTAAATTATAAAACAGTTAAACACCATTTAAAACTATTAGGAGAACATGATATCGTTACAACTCCTCCTGGTGTCCGATATGGAGCTGTATATTTTCTCACAGAAGAGATGAAAGAAAATTATGAATTGTTTGAAAAAATTCTGGAAAATAGATTTAAGGTGAAATAGAATGAACTTAATCATATTAAATTACATAATAGAACATCCAATTGATATCATATTGGGAATAGCAAATATTTGCCTGATAATTGGATTAATGAGTATCTACTGGAAAAGTTACAAGCATTATATAACTAGATTCTCACTAGGCCTGGTCTTATTTGCTGCTTTTTTATTGATCCATAATTTACTGTATGTGATAACCTTCATAACATATCAAAATTTTTGGGGGGGGAAATTAGAACATAATTAATGTTTTTGGTCAATTTCAGTGAGTTTATTGGTCTACTCATACTGCTGAAAGTTATTTTGAATTAGAAATGGGATATATTTTTGATTTTATCTTTTTTATTATTTTATTTTCTTTGGTTCTGTGTCTATTCAAATGTTTTTAGGCCAAAATAATTATTGTCTGATTATGGTCTGAATCTTGTAAAATATTTATATACATAAATTATAGAATAATAATAAATATAAAAAATTTATTACATAATAAATGTGGAATAAAATGTTGAAAAAAATTGTGAGTTTATTTGTGATGTTGTTGATCCTACTGTCCTTTACAGGATATGCAACAGCAAGTACAACAAAAAAAATCAGTTCAGTCTATTGGGATAACAATGATAATCCCACGATTGATAAAGTTGTAATCACAATCGACACTAACATCACCTACAATACCGGCAGTTACTATTCAACAACTAGAATAAAACGATTGGTAAAGTTAAAAGTTTCACCAATGAAGAAATTAATGTTAAATGCTTTGAAACAACCAATTTCACCTATTATACACCAAAATCAGGCAATATAACTAAAATAAGCAATAGAACATATTATCAAACACTATATAGATAAAAAGAAAATGATGATAAATTAATCTATTTAAAGAGATTTATAGACGGCTGCAAGTAATTTAGTAGAGTTTTGATAAACATCAGAATCCGGGAGCCATTCTGGGATCTCATAAACAAATACTGGAGTTCCTGTTGCAACTATTGGATCATCTACTTGTTGTATCGATGTGCCTTCAGGTTGTTGGTTCGTATTTCTAGTGTAATAATTGAAACTTGGAAGAAGATTATGGACTGATTGACCTAAACTAACAGATTTAGAATCCATACTTGGAGTTGCAATATAATATCCATTACTACCATATCCCTTTTCATGGTCGTGGACTATTATGACCAAACTATAATGTGATTTTTTAATATCTGGTATCACATATTGGGCAACTAGATCTTGACCATGAGCACGTCCCACCGAGAAGTCAGTTGGATCATTTGTGACATTAACTTGATAATTAACAATTTCAATATTATGAGATTGTGAATATGATTTTACAACACCGGGTAAAACTTCTTTTGCAGAAATTTCCCTCGGATGCATCCCAGTTACAACAGCAATTACAGGACCTGTATTACCAGGATGAGAATAAACCACCTTGGTAACAGAACCTAAATTATTAGAGCCCAATAATGTTGTAGAATCTCCAGCATTACCCCAATTTAATGTCAATGCTAATGCTATTAGAATAACTGGAATTATAAGTAGTAGTGAATAAAATTTTAATCCCCTTTTTCCCTTCTTTGGTTTATCTGGATGATTATTTTTATAAAAATCTTTAAGGTTTTTATAAACGGTTAACTTTTCACCACAGTCACATGTGTTATCAAAGTCTTCAGGAGATTCATTTTGCTGAAGTTCATAGCATTTACCACATTTATCACAGCATAAATATGTCACAACAAAATCCTCCAATAAAAAAACAAATTATAATAGGATTAAATATTTTTTTCTTACTAATTTCTTTTTAATATAACGTTTAGGAATATATAAATTCTCAGTTTTTAATTAACATGGTTAAAATAATTATACATTCCAATAATATTGCAGAGAAATTTTATAATACGAAACCTTTGATAATTATATAAATAAAAGTATAATCAACTTATTATACATATACTTTTGGTTAAAATGATATTTAAAATTGACTTTTTTTATTTAAAATATTTATGAAGATTAAATTTTCTTAACAAATTCTCTTATATGCCATATTAAATGGGCTAAAAATGGCTCCTGTGAAGGTAGTCTTCTAGCACAAGTCCTTGCACAATCTTTACAATACCCTTTACATAACTCAATATCTCTTTTAACTGTTTTTATTTCTGTTCGTGGAGCGTATTTTACATATATTGGTATCCCAAGTAATATTAATCCAATTCCTATTATAATTTGATTAAATGAACAATGGGACATTATATAAAACGTTATAATAATTCCAATTATTGGTATAAATTTCGGAAGATTTATACCTCCCCCTATCTTCTTTCGAAGTGGAAATATAGAAATACAAGTGACCAAATAACAGAACAACATCGTGAAAACAGATAAAATAATTAACTGGCTTATTGTACCAAATATAGCTGCGATTAAAGTTACAGTACTTTGTACAAATAATGCAATATAGGGTGTGTTGTATTTGGGATGAATTTTAGCAAAGAAATGTGGAAACAAACCATCTCCCGCCATGGCATATGGAATTCTTGCAGAGCATAATATACCTGCTTCATCAGAACCTGAAATAGAGAATAGAGCACCAACAGTCAGAATAATAGCACCCAATGTTCCCATGATTGCAAATCCCGCTAATGATAAAGGTGCGGTAGCAACAGAAAGTTTCATCCAAGGTACGGCGCCTAAAACAACAAAATTGGTTATCACATAAAATAATGTAATTACAGTCATTCCCACACCTATGGCCAATGGGATTGTCTTTTTAGCATTAATTATTTCATCTGCAGGGACAGTGACTAATTCAAATCCAATATAAGCCCAGAATATAAGTACTAATGCGCTTCCCATCCCACTAAATCCTAATGGAGCAAAGGGTGTGAAATTCGATATTAGGATTGATGGTTTTATAATAAAGAAAATTATCCCCACAATTGTAAACAACAGTATAGGTGCAATTTTTAAGATAGTTAGTATATCATTAGCCTTTCCAGCTTGTTTTACTCCAAAAAGATTTATAACTGTCAATAGTAGAACAAACAAGATTTTAATTATTATTTGTATATATTGGGGTAGGTTAGGATAGAAAAATGCTAGATAAGCCACAAACGCAAGGGGGAATACTGCTATTGCACTCCATTCAGCAATGAGTAGTGACCATCCTGAAAGAAATCCCCAAAAATCTCCAAAAGCCTCTTTAGCATATGCATATGGACCTCCAACTTTAGGTAAGATTGATGAAGCTTCAGCAAAACATAATGCTATGGTTATAGCCATAAGTCCTGCAAGAACCCAAGCTAAAAGGGATGCAGGACCTAAAAATCCTGCTCCAAATGAAGCAGCTATGTAAATATCCGCCCCAACAATGGCTCCGATAACTAGATTCATGACTTCAAAAAGTTCTAGACCATTTTTCAATTCTGACATAGATAACTCCATTATGTTTTAATAGCTTTGTTTAGTAATTTTATTGTTCTTAAGTGTATCTAATTTTATAGTAATTAAACTGAAGTAATTTATTTACGAGATATTAGCTATGAAATCCAGTTAAGGTGTTGTTCAAAATATAATGAATTATTATAAGCAAATTCAATGTATCGAACAAATATGAACAAAAAAAATTAAGAAAATCGCCTAAAATCATGAACAAGATTGTTATTTGTTTAAAATAAAAAAAAGATCATAGTAAATTTATTCAAAGATAAATTATGAGTTTAAGTAGTAAAAAAATTTATATTTATAAGTATAAATTAAAATTTAAACCTCATTTTCTATTAAATTCATTTCCAGTTGGTTAATATCTCTTCCCTGTTAAAAGTGAGTGTGCTTATATAGAAAAGAATCAGATCAACCGTTAGTAAGATGGTCGAAATGATTAACAAATTATTCACATGCAGTGCAATATATCCAATCTCACTTAGGATGTAAATACCAAAAAATGGGATTATAATTAATTGTCCAAGTTGTTGGGCTGTTCGTACATCATTTACTCTGGCCGATAGAATAACACCCAATTCAACAGATAAAAGACATGCAAGTGGAGTGACAACAAACATCATTATAGCCATGTCCCAGTTAGGAAAAAAGAAATAGCCCAATGTATTGTAAGTCATTTTATCAATAAGAGCCATGAATATGATAAAACCGATATATATTGCAATGATAGATGGTAAAAATGAAGCGAAACATTTTCCTAATAATATTTCACTGTCTGTTGTTGGTGTTGCGAGTAAGGGTTCGATACTCTTTTGAACCTTCTCACCTATTAAACTGTAAGATGCTATCACAGTTGTAATGGATGCAGCTAATATCACAAAGAAAAATAGGAAAGCATTTAAAACAGGGGGAAGTACTGTTGCGGGTATACTTCCCGTATCTGAACCCGATATACCAATTGTTAATGGAAGACCAATAGAGAATAATAATGGTAAAAGAACCACAGAATAGATAATACTCTTCTTTTTTCGGAATATACTAAAGTCTTTGGTTGCAATAACCCATGATTTCCAGAGTTTCATCAATTTTTCCCCACAAATTTCAGATAAGCATCTTCTAATGTAGGACTTAATTCAGTAACATATTGAATATTTCCACCTGCACCTACAATAGCATTCACTATTTCAGGATTTTCTATTTCAGGCTTTACAACATCAATAATTATCCTATTTTCGTCACGAACTATTCTCCTAGATATTAAATTATCCAATGTTTTTAAGATCGAATCAGTAACCTGTTCTAATTGTATAACGGTCTTTTTTCCCCATAAAGATTCTTCAAGTTCTTTTGGAGTTCCTATTACCTTCAGTTTAGTGTTTAATATTCCAATTTTATCACAGATACGCTGAGCTTCATCAAGATTATGTGTGTTTAAAAAAATAGTTTTATTCTCTTTTTTTAACTCTAAAATAAAATCTCTTACAATTTTGGATGATTCAGGGTCTAGGTTTACTGTTGGCTCATCCAGAAACAATATCTCAGGATCATGAATAAGTGCACGTGCAATTGCAATTTTTTGTTTCATTCCCTTAGAAAAGGTTCCAACAGGTACATCCCTTTTATCCCAAATACCCAACATCTCCAACAAACGTTCAATATTTTCTTTTCTCTGTGATTCTGAACATTCATAAAGTTTTCCATAAAAATTAAGGTTTTTATATGCGCTTAATTCACCATAGAGACCTACATTATCGGGTACTAATCCGATAATTTTCCTGATCTTTAAAGAATCCTTTTCATTACCAACATCAAAACCATCTATATGGGCTTCGCCACCAGTTTTAGATATTAGACAACATAACATTCTCACAGTAGTTGTCTTTCCAGCACCGTTGGGACCAAGAAAACCGAAAATTTCACCTTTATCAACATGGAAAGTTACATTATCCACAGCTTTAACATCCCCAAACATTCGTGTAAGATTTTCTGCATCAATCACAATTCATCAACCCTTAAAAATAGATATTCTAAACAATATAATTCCAAGCTTTCTATTATATCATATTCTTGTCTCATGTGGTGCCCTTTTTTTTAGATAGTCATAATATCTGCCCGGAAAAATATTGTTTTCAAAAAAAGAATTTATGGGAATTTAAATTATATTTATACTAATTTAAACTCCGATTTTATATTTATACCTATTAAAAGACCAAAGTTATACTGGATTCATTATTCTTCGGATTTTTTAGTGTCCACATTTCCAGTTGTTTCTTTCGGTTCGGTAGATTCTGTTTTAGGTGTTTTAAGAAGGTCTAAAACTGCTTTAGGTTGATTTTCTGTTACATCATCATTTTTTAAAAGATCTAAATTTTTTCTAGGAGTGGTAGCTTCTGCATTTTCTGTTTTGAGGAAATTTGAAATGTCGGTTATACTGTTCATGAGTGGAGCAGGGAATATTATAGTTGAGTTTTTCTCGACTGCTATCTGGTTTAATACCTGCATGATCCTGAGCTGTAATGCAATTGGATGTTCAGATATAATATCTGCTGCCTCACCTAATTTAGCTGCAGATAAATATTCACCGTCAGCTGCAATAATTTTAGCTCTTTTCTCCCTTTCAGCCTCAGCCTGTAATCCTATTACACGTTTCATGTTTTCTGGAAGTGTAATATCTTTAATTTCAACCGTTGTAACACTTATTCCCCATGGTTCACTGTGGTTGTCTATGAGCTCTTTTATTCTAAGGTTTATTTTCGGTGTTTCTGAGAGTATTTCATCCAGATTAAATTGACCTACAACACTTCTTACAGTTGTCTGTGATATCTGGTTCACAGCGCGTGTGTAATTTTCTACTTCTACAACTGCTTTGTAAGGGTCTACAATTTTAAAGTAAGCCACTGCAGCCACATCTATTGAAACATTATCTTCTGTAATAATTTTCTGAGATTGAATGGGCATAGTGATTATCTGTAATGAAGGTTTAACCATACGATCCACTAGTGGTATTATTATTCGCAATCCCGGTTCCTTAATTCCAATTACCTTACCAAGACGGAAAACAACACCCCTTTCGTATTGATTTACAATTCTTATTGAAAGTCCCAGAATAATTAAAATTATAATTACAACAATAACTGTTGTTATTGGATCTACCATATTTTTTAACCTCCATATTATTCAAATTTGTTTCATTTAATATTATGGTCTTTAATCCTTTTATAAATTATGATGATACTATTCTAAAGTTTATCTGCACGCTTATATTTTTTTCATGGACAAAAGAAACTTTCCAAATTTAAATACCTTTTCAGGACATGATAATTCACATTTCAAACATCCCATACCATTACAAAGGTCTGTTTTAACTGTTGCTTTTCCATTTTCCATTTTAAGAGCACATTCTGGACAAGTTTTTGTACATGTTTGGCAGTTGGTGCAATCTTCAAAAATTGCTTCAAGTTTAGATTCAATCTTAACAAGTTTAAGACCTTCATTTCCAAGTTCTTTAATATCCCTTTCAAAAATTCTGTGTATCTGAGGATCTATTATCCTTGGTGGACTTATCTGGTAGCCATATTTATTTAACCAGTCATTATACATCCAAAATGGCATCCCCTGTTCAGACATGGCCAGCTCTAAAGAATATATCTTTTCAAATATTGGAGATGTGGCGAGCATTATATGTTTACTACGCATACTTTTTGCTATCGCCTGTAATTTTCCAAGTATATCCGGGTTCATAACAATATCACTTGCCATTGCAAGTGAGGTGTTTCCAAGTTGATAGATATCTTTAGAGGATGGAGGTATCTGTCCCACGTCAAGTGATTTGTGTGGATCAACATAGAAACCGGATGCACCGGCCATATATGTTGAATCAACATCAGTTAAGAGAATATCAGCCTCTTCTGCAAGAGTCAAATAAGCAGCCCTAAATGCACCTAATGCCTTGCCTATCATTATTATATCCTTTTCTGAGAGGTATATTCCATCCTGCATATTGATCCTGTGATCAGGACTTTTAATTTTGGGGGCAGAGATAATATTCATATCCATTCCTAAACTGAAAGCTGCAATAACCCCTGTTCCAGTTATACCATTGGATTTTCCATCCATAACACCTTTAGAAAGAATTTTTCCAGTAACAGGATCTACTGTATTTCCATCCTTGACCATCAGTTCGTTGTCGAGTACCTGGCTCTTCCAACCAGAATCAATCTTTTTAAAATCACATATTGCTCCAGGTGAAGCTAATTTACCTTTTTCGATCATTTGCCCTTCTATTGCTGGCCCTGCAGCAGCTGAACAGGTGTAAACCTCACCATCCAGGACTAATGCTATTTCTGCATTGGTACCAAAATCAATCACCAGATAAACACCTTTCTTTTTTAAAATATCCGATTTAAAAAGCATAGCAAGTGCATCAGCACCAATTTCATGTTTAATAGCTGGTGGAATGTATACTTTAGCTTCTTTATTTATTGTAAGTCCTATCTCACCGGATGATACTGTTGTTGCATCTCTGGAAGGTGGTTTAATATCTAATCTTTTGAGAATGTTCTCTCCCCAATATGCTAGATCTCTGATCTCTATGTTTTGGAATATTGAGAGCTGGATGGGATTACCACAAACAGCAACTCTTACAACATTTTCAAGGTTTATACCCAAATTCATTATTACATTGTTTATTGTTTCAATTAGAAGGTTATGGGCTGTGTCTTTACCCACTTCTATTGCAAAATGAAGATGATCCACCACATTAGCACCTGGAAGAGGATGTCTAAGTGTGATGGCTGTTGAAATTATTTTTGAAGTATCAAGATCAATTGCTTGTGCCCTAATACCGCTGGTTCCTATGTCCAAAGCTATTCCATATTCATTTTTCATGGATTTGGCTCCTTATTCTAATTAAAGCAAATTATTTGAGAAGTATTTGAACATGTTTAGATTTTAAAAATACTTGGTCTAACTTACAAAATTTATCTTTATTAAGAATTTTCAAAAAAAATTAAATAAAAAAAATGGGAAAATCCGATTTAAGTTTTATTTACGAGTACTCTGAAACAAATTCCCCTACTATGCTGGAATATTCTTTTCTAAGATCTTTCCAATTTTTATGATCTTTTACTATAGCATCTGCAAGTCTAGGTGCATGATAAGCCTCTACACCATAAACACTCATAGGGAAAGATTCTACAAAGTCTTTTCTTACTGCTCCCCCACCGCATCCAATGGCCGGTACTTCAAGACCTTCTTTCTGTAGTGCTGCCACCACTTTAGGGAAAACTGTCATGGTAGTTGTCATAAGAGCTGTTCCAGTTAATAATATTGGTTTATATTCCTTTACTGCCTTAACAACTTCTGTTGTTGGCACATCCCTTCCCATATCTATTGCTTCGTATCCGCCAGCTCTTAGGAACATTACAACAAGGTTTTTGCCTATATCATGCGGGTCACCTTCAGCCACAAATGAAACAGCAGTTCCTTTTGTTTCACTTTTATGGCCTAAAACCTTCTCACATTCCTTTACCCCTTCCATCATTCCATCCCCTGCAAGCATAAGATCTGGAAGGAAGTAAAAGCCTTTGGTATAGAGGACGTTTACTGCATCCATACCCTTCATTAATCCGTCATTAATTATTTCAATAGGAGATATGTCATCATTTAATGCTTTTTGAACATTTTCAAGCGATGCATCTCTATTTTCGTAGAGAACAGCAAGCGCTATGGACTTAAAAGGCTCTTTTGTCGGGAGGATACTTACTACGTCTTCATCATCCTCGGGTTTTATTGCAGGTCCTTCAATTTCCACATTGTATCTAACATGTACCAAGTTTTGGTCCATATTTTCTTCTAACTCTTCATATTTCATTTTCCTTCAACCCCCTAGAGTTCATAGCTTTTTGGGTCAAATTCAGCTATTTTCCTTGAGTACTTCCTTAAGCATTCATCAATAAATTGTTCAGAATCTGTTGGCAGTTCTTCGAATATTTTTAGAGCATTGTCAAGGGAGTCCCTTTCAAATCTTGTGAGATACATTTTTTTAGAATCAATAGCCTCATTAATTATGGCTCCAGCTTCAAGAGCAGCTGCTCTAGCTCTTAAGTATGGATTTTTACCGTATTTTACTATTGCTTCCCCTATCCTGTGTGCGTTATCATAGGCCAGTACAAGTGCCTGAGGATCTCTGTATTTGTCTGTGAGTGTGTAAAGATCTCTTAAGGTTTTTTCCTGTCCTGTTTGAAGAGCCGTGTTCATAAGTGCTGCTTCATAACCTGTTGCCTGTAACCATACTTCAGGGGTTGTTCCACCCATTTCTTGTCTGTGATAAACCGATTCATTACTCCAAACATCACATATTGCTGCTGTTAGATTACCCATAAGGTCTGAGTGTGCACAAACTGCATTTTTACCTTCCATGGATATTGGTACTCCACTTATTGACTTAATTATAGGATTTTCATATCCACAGTCCTTCAGTGGTCCAATAGCACCACATTCAACAGCAACTAAACTTCGAGCTCCGGCTATAGCTCTTGTAAGTGCAGCTAGAGTATGTGAACAGTCCTTATCAAGTAATCCTCCAGCCATGAACATGGCTGTATTTGCCTGAGCACAGTCTGTATCCCCTGCTGGTCTGCAGTCGTACTTTTTACATACATTAACTATCCTTTTCCACATGTACTCCATATCGATACTACCAAGAACTCCTATTCCAAATAATATGGCTTTAGGATCACCACGGGCTATACCATAATCGGATACAGATTTTCCACCCATAGTCTCTATTGCAACACATGATGCACCATTTGCTGCACTAGCTTCTATGGATTCTATGACCTTGTTATCATAGTCAGAACCTCTGAGTCCTGGACGTCTTTCCTCAATTCTTATATCTGCGGGCGTTGCAAGTAGTGAAACTCGGATATCGTATTCATCATGATATCTCTCCAAGATTTCTACTTGGGCTTGTGTACAATCTGCTGTCCATTCAGGGTTGTTTGTTTGCTGAAATATATGTTCTTGTTCTAACATAAATGCAGGTAATCCTATGGATATTGCCCGGTCACAAGCACTTTGAGTAATGTTTCTACATTCTGAAACCATTTGTTCTTTTGATTCTTCAGAACCTTCTACAGGAGCGACTTTAATTTCTGGAACAACATAACCAGCACCTATTTGTGTATTCCATCGCTGGCTAGTTGGGTATTTGGCTCGTCCGAAAACCATTTCATCTGGGTTTTTATATGCCATTTTAGTAAATCTTTTCATTTTAGATCACCTTATAAGTAAATCCTTCCATTATAGATCACCTTATATTTATTATTGTATGTGTATTCTATAAATCTTTTGAATTTAAATTGAATTCAAATGCAATTAATACATATTTTTATCCATTTATATCTCCAAATTAATTGATTTATTAAATTATTTGAAAAAAAAATAAAATAGAATCATTAAATCTGGGTTTTCCTGAGTAGGGAATTGTTAAACAGGCATAAACAATCTACATAAAATAGAATAATATTAAAATATTGTAAAAATAAATCATTATATAAAAATAAATTTATTTCATTATATAGTGACCAATGTATATTTTATGGCGGAGGACTTTTTAAAATGGTGGTTGAAGAGGCTATAGATATAATAAAAACATTAGATGGTGCCATTGATGTTCAAGAACTTTCAGAAGAAGATAGAAAAGCTCTAATGAAAATTGAATCCAGTCCTAACAATGATATCATACCCGTTGTTAATAAGGGTTTGAATGAATGTTTAAGTAGAGAATTCTGTTTAGTACTACTTAAAACTGAGGATTTTAGAATTCCATCCAAACCAACAGTTCTTCTTATAACTAATAGTGGTCGAATTTTAGGTCAGGAGCTGATTTCTCCGGAAGATAATAGAAAATATGCCCATAACGATAATGTTATTTTTCTGAGTAATAACTTCATAATCTTCAAACCGGATAAACTGACCAGAAGTGTGGGTGAAAAGGAGCTATTCATTTTACCTGCAATCCCATTTCCAGAGTTAAATGATGTCCTGACAATTAAGGATGTTGTATCGTGCAGCCCCTCAACATTAGGAGATAAATATCTTAAAGATAAGTACAATTATCCCGATGATCCTCATCTTGCAACGATAATTGTTGCTTTTTCAAAAAAAGAGGAATAATTATTGAATTTTATCATAAAATTCATTTCTTGCTTCAACCATTGCCTTAATATTTGCAATGGGAGATCTGGGTGCTAATCCACAGCTAGGTGCTAATATATCCACTCCAGCATTCAATGCTTTTTTTACTTCTTCTTTAACATCTTCTGTGGAGCCTCTAAATAGTGTTTGTGTTGATGATATGTTTCCAACTATTTTTGATGATGTTTCACCACCCATACTCATGACCTTTCCACCTACCCTTAAAACTTTTCCGCCCTTTTCAAGGTCGTGTTTAGCCTTTGCAATATCCACATTCTCCTCTACACTGATTGCATCATAACCTATACTTGCCATGTCATGTATTATTGGCTGGCTTGATCCACATATGTGGAGAATTTTTTTCGTTCTTATTACATTTGCAAGGTCTTCGAGTCTTGGTTTTACAATAGTTTTAAATTGAAGTGGATCTATTAGTTCTGGTGCAGCTGTTGGCTCGGCAACACATATAATATCGGGTTCAGCTTGTGATATAGCTTCTGCATAATCCATACATACATCAAGAGAGTTATCCACCGCATTTTCAATATCTCCTGGTCTCATCTTCATGTCTCTTAACATGTTTTCAACACCAAGCAAATGTCCTGTGAGTGTAAATGGTCCTGTAATTCCAACAATAATTGGAAGTGTATCACCATATTCTTCTTTTAATCTTTTTATGGCTTCAAGAACAACTGGTATCCGTCCTTTATTCAGAAAATCTGTTGGTACCTCAATATCATCGGCTGTTCTAAATGGTGATTCAGTTATTTGTGGGGTTCTTTCAATGTTTCCAAGATCTACTGTGCATCCCATTGCTTCTGCTTCGACTGTTAGGCAGAATGGTATTCTTGCACATTCCAAATCTGCAAGTTCATGAAGAGAGCTACCTAGAATTGCCATCATATCTGAATTAATATGTGCTTCAGGCCAATATACATCTGTTTTTTCCATAGCTTCAACTATTGCTATTTGTGTAACACTAAGTACGGGAGTTATATCGCTTTCTTCACCTGAAAGTACTTTTAAAACATTGTTTTTTATATTCATGGTTTCACGAGATTAATTTTTTTTTAATATCTTTAACTAGATTTATGATAGATGTGACCTATCCTGTATTAATATGTACATATTTTTGGATTGAAAATTATCTAAAATTTTCCATTTCGATTTTTCCATTTCTCTGCCGGTACAATATGTTTTATTACATCCCAATTTTCAACAAATTTACTGTTTTCTATTCTAAAGATATCAAAAAATGAAACATGTTCACCGTTATAGAATCTTTAATTAACTGATAATACCATATTTCCTTCTCCCAATATCATATAATTTTTGGTAAATTTCATTTCGTTGCCTTGTTTTAGCCATTTCTTCTAATCCACTAAGAAGTCCAGATAGTTCATCTGCAAATCATGAATTATGCTGGATATAATTATCATCGTCAAAGAAGTTTGACATTTTATCATAATCCCCGCTAATAAAAACGTCCAATACCAGTTTTTTAAGAAGAACCTTATTTCCTGCTGTTTTTTCCAAGTCCTTTATCTTTATTGACCATCTAACATAGTGTGGCCACTAAAAGTTTTTTTTCTACATACTCTTGGGTTTTGGCCCAGTGATCAACTATTTTCCTTGCTTCAAATCGGAAATGTCAATACCCACCATTGGATCGGTGTATCCACTGTGTTTAGCCACAAAATTCCCATCTTCAATAACTCGTCTTATATCTAATTTAATTTCCATATCCTTCAATTGGTTGTAGAATTCTAGTAAAGCATCTCTAACTGTTTTAATTGAAGGATAATGTGGAGTATAATTTTCAGAAATCCATTTTTTAACGAATTCCTTATCACCTGTTTCAGAACTTCTTAAAAAAAACAATAGCCTTTTCCCTATTGGTTTTTTCTAAATTTCTTTTCCCCATTTACATATAGGTAATATTATGTTGTTGAATATGAATATATTTTCCTGTTAAACGGGCTTTAAATCAGTTAAAAACAGCTAATTGAGGATAGCAATAATATATCACTTCTGAGTTATTGACTAAGAATTTATTGAAACAAATCTTAAAAAAATTCATAAAATGTTAAGAGCATTTTTTATTCGGGCTTGTAAAATAAAGCCACAGCTCTAACATAGTACATCTGGGAGTAGGGTAGTAAAATCAAAGCTAATATTAAAGATATTATATAAAATGGAATACTACCAGTTGAAACACTGAATAAGAAACTAATTATAGTTCCTATACTGAATATTAATAAAAAGATAACTCCTGTTGTTATATACCATTTTATAAGGTTAGTCCAACCTATATCTCCAATTATTTCAATTATTTCGCCTAATCTAAATGCAGCTCCAAATTCCCTTTCATAGGCCATATTTGCTATTGCTACTAGGAATAATGGCAGAATTATAAGGAATTCAATTAATACAATGATTACATACTGATTTAACATGTCAAATGATATTATAAATAAATTCTCTATACCCGTTAAGATTCCTGTAACTAAAAAATTTATTGGACTCATGCCTGTACTTCCAATTATAGCTGTAATATCTAATCCAAATGATGATAAACCTCCCAGTAATAGGAGTATAATTAATAAAACAACAAGTGGCGGCAATATTAAGTATACAATAAAAGTTAAAAATACTTTAACACCGTCTATTAAGAGATTTTTCCAGTCATTAAATTTGGGTAGTTTATTTTCACTATCAACAGATGTTTTTACGATTCTAAAAAGATAGCCATCTACTAGAAGTCCTGAAATTAATCCAATACCAACAAAAATTAGTACTATTACATAATTTGTTATATCAATCAAATTTAATAGGGATGATATTCCCCCGATCACTATAAAAATTCCTAATACTATAATTTTCTTCCAATCTGAAACTGGATATTTCAAAGAATCTTTTATTAATTCGGTTATATTCATACTCTTGTACCTCATATTTGGATTACAATGATAATGATATGGAAATTTATCATATAAAAAATTATAATAGTTCGAGTTAATGAATATAATTTTTTTTTTGGATTTCATCTTAGAGTACTTTGGGTCATTTATTTATTGTTATTGTAGATTTTAATGTAGTGGGTTTGCCATATCAGTAGAAAATATAAAATTAAATTTAAAATAGAATTAATAATAAAGTATGAATTGGAGATTTAGAACGTATCCTAACAGATACCATGTCAACGGATTATATGTTTTATATCTAACGATACTGTAGAACTCTTATTTTGAATTCCATTTCTTTCGGTGAAATAAAAAGTCTAAGTCGTAATCAACACGTTTTAAAACGTCTTCAGAACCATTACACTCTACAATATGTCTTACTTGATGAAGTAATCTCATTTTTTGTTTACTATCCACCCAGATCACCTAAATACATTTCTTGAATTTATTAAATCTTAACTCTATGTCATTAAAACAAAAATATTTGGAACTTTTATGCATCTATTTTCGACTTGAGTTTTAGATACAAATTTAGCCTTGATCTGTTCATGTCATTAGACTGAGAAGATTTTGAAAACTTCATATATATCTCGATTTATATTCTGTTGATATTATCTAATATAATCTTCTATATTTATGGTGAAATAGAATGTAATAGACATGAATTAGAAGGACGGTATATCAATAAAATTAAACATTATTTACTGGATAACTCATTGAATAACAATAAAAAAAATGAGTAACAATCAGCAAAATAACATTAAATACAGTTATAAAAAAAATAGAATGGTTATGTAAATTTAATCCATTTTAGGTTCCATTATCGCAAAGATGTTTCCTTCGGTGTCCTTGAAAGATCCCATTATACCCATTTTAGGAATTTCCATTTTCTCGGTCAACTTGGTTCCACCTTCCTTCACAATTTTTTTGGCAAAATCATCATATGAATCCACACCAATGGTATCCCTAACCATTTCTCCCATTTCTTTAGTCATTATGGCCCCATTAATACCTGGTTCATCATCAGGTCCTGTTGTTATAAGCCAGTAGTCAAAAGGACCATCCCATTTTTCAATCTTCCATCCGAATACATCTTCATAAAATTTTATAGCCCTTTCAGGATCATCTACAGGAATTTCAAACCATATAACTTTTGGCATATTAATATTCCCCTCCCCCTTTTTAATATAATTTTCAAAAAAATTTGGCGCATTCCAATTCAAATCAACCCATTACACCATAATACTGTTTTATACAGCATAATAAATATATTTTATGATCCTAGAAATTTTATAAACAAATTATTATTACAACTAACCAATAAATCATAATCCATGACAAAAAAAACTGTTCTTTGCTTTGGTGACTCAATTACATGGGGTTACAATCCAGCAAACCAGAACAGAATGTCCTGGGATGAAAGATGGACCGGAGTACTGACCAATGGATTGAATGATAATTATCTTGTTATTGAAGAGGGATTAAAGGGCAGAACAACAACTTGGAACGATCCAGTTGATGGTGCAAGTAAAAACGGATTAAATTATCTAATACCCTGCCTTGAAAGCCATAAGCCTATAGATCTATGCATACTACTTTTAGGATTGAACGACCTTAAGAAACGATTTTCACTTCCTTCAGTTGAAATTGCACGGGGAATAACAGTGATAATAGAGGTTATAAAGAAAAGTGGAACGGGAATTAAAGGTTCAGCACCTAAAATATTGCTGCTAACTCCACCAATCATAAATCCCGTTGAAGGTTTATCACAAGAATTTCGAAATTCACATAACAAATCACGTAAATTACCAGGTTACTATGCAAAAATTGCCAGGAATTACGGCTTAGAATTTCTTGACATATCAAAAATAATAACTGTTAGTGAACTGGATGGAGTGCACATCGATGTGGAGGAACAATTCAAACTGGGAAATCTTGTTTTAAAAAAAGTTAAACATATCCTGGAATAAGGAAAAAAAATTATAGAATTAAAAATATTATTCTCCTATTTTTTTCATATATACCAGGGAAGATGATCTTGCAAAGTACATGTATAGATAAGGGACAATAACAACTGAAATTAACAATCCACCAATATCAATACTATGTAATAAATTGAAAATTTCCAGTGTAAATGTTCCTAAAAAAATTAAAATTGCTAGAAAAATTAATCCACTAGACAAATACCATAATATTAAGTTAATCAATCCTATACTGTTGATTTTATTAAATATCTCACGGAATTTAAATGCTGAAACAAGTGCACTGTTATTATCTGCCATATGTACCAATGAAAGAATAAATAATGGTAGTACTACAATCATGTACATTATTGCCAAGAAAATTCCAATTCCAATCCCCAAATTCAATAGAATACTGATGATATTTTCCAAATTGAAACCATTGTTAATAGCATAATTAATTATTATTCCCAAAGCCGCCGAAGATAATATTGCAAAAATGGATATAGTCAGGATAATTGGTATCATATAAACAATACCAACTATGAATACTTTAATACCGTCCGATAACTTTTCATTTACTACATTAAATTGTGGAAGCTTTTTAGCTCCTGATAGTGACAATTTTATAATTTTCAAGAAGTAACCAGTAAAGTAGATACTCACAATTAATTCAAGAATAACCAATAGTAGGATTAAACCCGGGTTAGTCAAACCATTCATGGCGAAAAATAACCTAAATACTGCTGTTGTGGTGAATAATCCTATAAATCCATATATTAATACTTTTTTCCAATCAGAAAGCGGATATCTTAATGCATCTTCAACTATTTCCCCAACATTCATATAGCCGCCTCCATTATTTTTTTTACCTATTTGTAAAGATATATATCGATATGAAAATTTATCACTATTGATTAACTAATTTTTATTGAGAGCATTTAAATATAATTGTAATAATACGATTTTGTATACTATACTAATAGAGAATAACATATTATCTAAATTAACAATCTGAGAAATTTTTAAATAACTAGGATAAATTTGGGGAAAATAGAATGTCCAAAACATCAACAGATAATGATTTTTTACATAAGAGCCGTGATTATTTTGTTGGCCTATACCATCGAAATGTGAAATTTATAATCTTTTCAACCACTATATTTTTTATAGCTGTCATTATAGGTGGTTTATTGGGTTATTTCCTACCACGCTCCGTTGAAAATTTCCTTATGACCATAGTTAAGTCCGACCAGTTACTTGCACGTGAACATGGTATAACAACATATACAATACTCACACATAACCTCCAAAGTTTATTTATTACATTTTTAGGTGGTATTGTTGGATTAATTACATTTGTTGCAATATTTTTAAATGGATTCATCTATGGATCATTTCTAGGATATCTTGGATCCAGCCATGTGACGAGTACGACATTAGGACCGCTTTCTCCTAAACTTTTCATAATTTACACAGTACCCCATGGAATATTTGAAATTTCAGGATTTATAATAGCAGGTGCAGCAGGATTCAGACTCACAAAAATAGTTTATAATTTGTTAAGAAATGACAATAGTGTGAGTGACCATTATTGGGAATTTAAAGATGCTATGGCCCTTTTTATAATTGCTATTGTTTTAATTGTAATCGCAGCAATTATTGAAGCCAATTACACCCTACCACTTGGAAATTATATAACACATTTACATTAAAAAAAGGTTTATAATTTGTTTAAAGAGGATATGAGTAGAATTCTAAAACTAGAATTCTTCAGGTTTTAAACCTTTAATCTCAGATATAAAATCTGATAAATCATTAATTGCCAATGCTCTTGCCTGTTCTTCATAAATTCCCAGTTGTTGAAGTGTTTTAAATCTATTGATTAGATCATCACAACGATTTACAAATTCAGTAGCAGATAAATCCTTACCCTTTTTAATTAATGTAAGATCATCCAATAACTCTGTATATTCCTTAACACATTCTTCATATCTCATAAGTTCTGCATCTTTATCAATTACCACTATAAACATCTCCCTATAATTTTATATAATTTAGATTAAGAATTAATTATTTTTTACTATGTAAATATATAATATCCTTCCTTATTAATTCAGATATTCAATTTGCAAAATATCTAATAAATTTTTATTCTAAAAGGAGGAGGATAATTTAATTTATAAATTTTAAACTCTAAACCCTCTCAATTTGGAGGGTATGATTGGAGGATTTAATTAATTAGGGGCATTATTAGTATAGGATTTCATTTATATCTCATACAATGTATTTAATTTTATCTAAAAGATGTATCTACATCGGAACAAGTAGAAATATTCGGAGTTATTACATCTTTTCTATTAAAGAATGTTTTAACTAGAGACTAGGATAAGAGTAGTAAGAAAATTATATGTAATCTTTAATATTTTTTGCATTTCTTTTTATCTAAAGGAGAACATAATATTATCTAATATTAACAATATCAGAAATTTTTATATTTTAAAATAGAGGCATTATAAGCTATATTTTAAGTTGAGGGTAGCAGAAAATGAGAATTTTAAATTTTAATATTCGTTTTGGTGGGGAGAAAAGAACCTCAAAAATAGTTGATTACTTGTTAAATAATGATTTTGACATGATTGTACTTACAGAATTTGTTAAAAATGATAATGGTCAAGAGATTATATCTAAATTAGTTGAAAAAGGTTATAAAACCCAACCATCCAATGAAAATGGTGAGTTAGGTTCTTTTATTGCATGTAAAGAGACTTTTGTAACTAAAAATATTGAGGATAGATGGGTTGAAGTATATATTCCAAAGATGGATCTTAGCGTACTCGGAGTTTATGTACCCGATAAGGCCGGAACTGAGAAGGATCTGTTCTGGAAGAAAGTTTTAGAGTATGCAGAGGAAAATGTAGATAGAAAGGTACTGATAACTGGTGACTTTAACAGTTGCACTAAAGAAGATTCTGGCAATCAAACAGAATACAATGCTAAGGATTTATTGAAACTTGGTGAATTAGGATACATTGATTTGTGGAAATACAATTCAACAGCAGAGTCTATGGGATATACTTGGTTCCACCATTCAGGAACTGGGTTCAGATTGGATTATGCCTTCGTTTCATCAAAGCTTGCTGTAACTTTAGAAGATGTTTCGGTTTACTCAGATTCTCAAATTAGGGAATCAAAAATATCAGATCATTCCCCACTGGTTGTTATATAAACAGATTATTTGAATATTTTTTTTAAAAAAGGAAAGATTTTAAATTTTTTTATAGCCTCATAAGGAATTTTACAATAAGATCGATAGGTAACATAATAATATACACTGTTTGAGAATATTGAGGAATTACATATGATAGTCCAATAGCTGTTATAGCCACTATTATGAAGGAAAGGTTAATTTTCTTAGTAAATGATATTTCTTCGTCTGATATTTTTTCATGGATAAAATTTTTGTAATCAGCATAATGCCAGTTTAGATATAGTAAAGTAGCAATTCCAAGCATGTTAATGTTGAAAATAACATTAGCAATGGTAAATTGACCATAATCTCCTGTTAAAGTCGCTGAGAACGGAACCAGTACAATAAATAATAACCATATAACATTTATCCACAGCAATGTACCATTCATTTTATTTATCTGTTTGAAAATTCGATGATGAATTTTCCAGAACACTGCAAGCAAAACAAAACTCACCACTAACGATATGAAGTTGGGTATAATACTAATAATAGCGGTTTCAACACTTGCATTCGTTAATGGGGGACGTATTACAGGAACAGCTAATCCCAAAACCAATAAAGTCATAGCTATAGCAAAAATTCCATCTACTAGTGTTTCAAGACGTTTGGTATCCATATATTGACTAAAACTTTCAGATTCATCCATTTTAATTATTCCCCATATAATTGTAAACTTAAAATATATTTAAATTATATCATATTAAATATCTGACCATACAAAGTTTAATATTAATCATTATTCCGCTTATTTCATTAATAAAAGTTTTGTTCATTAACAGTGCTAATTTTAAGGATTATAAATATGATGTTAAAAAAACCAATATGATTAAAAGAAAAACCATGTTAGTATAATGATATATTTTTTTGATAAAAAATAATCCTGTTTAATAGTTGGAAATTAATCAATCTTTAATATAATCACCCAGTTACAAATAGAATAATCAGATAAAAAATATTTGTAATAGTTGATAATAATATGAATATAAATAAAGTACACTCTAAAATATTTGAGGAATTTTAAATGGACCAATTTGAACTATACCTCCTGATGGAAAAAATTAAAAAATTACCCCTTGAAGCAGCTGAAATACAGGAGTTAAATCAAACACTCGAAGTAAAATCAACATTAAATCAGATGGGAATAGTTTTTAGACCTGTTGAAGATATAAACGAAACAATAAAACGTATCATAGAAAATTTAAAAGAAAATCCTGATATATTAACTCTTGGTAAAATCTTTGAAAATTAAGTTCTAAAAATTAAAGTTTAAAACAAATTTAATTAAAACTATTATTAACCATTATCTGAGTAATTGGAGGCAATATGACCATATACTATGGATCAAAAAAAGTTAAAATAATTCAAGATCTTGAAGGAGAAGATGTAAGAATCCAATATGGAGATATAATAATGGATGTTCCAGTCATTGAATTAGAAGCAGATGAAGGAATTAAAGAGGTTCATGATGCTATTCATCAATTGAAAATCCAAAATAAGATATAAATAATGTTATTTGAAATTTGTTAATGTAATTATTTATTTAGATTTCATCAATATCATTATTATAATAAATTTTTTTAAATGCATGATAGGTTTAAGATTATATATCTTGAAATTCAAAATTGTATAATATACTTATAAATTTTTTACTTAAATAAAAATGAGTATGATAGTTAGATGGATAAAACTTTAATAACACTTGAAATCTAAATTTAGAGGGTTATAGTAAAGAGTCTTCCCAATTTAATCATAAATTACCTGGAGTTTATTATTAAAAAATATATTTAATAATCGAGGTCTAAAAAAATGGATGTTAAAGGATTATATGTAATTGAAAATTATCCATTTCCAGATTTTAAGGAATTGGAAAGTAGGGGATTAACACATGTATTTTATTCAGACAGTTTTTTACTGAATAACTATAATACTTGTAAAAACAATGTTAACGCTTTAATAGATGAAATGAAGGATACAAAACTTAAATTGCATATAAATATAAATGCATTTAAAGCCTCGGACCAATCATCCCTAGTTGATCCAGAGAATATGGATCATCGAAACAAGTTACAAACAGCTTTAACCCAATTATTATCCGATGTACCAAAAATAGAGGGGATTATATTTGATGATTTCCATTGGCATATGTGGAGTGGCTATGATGTAGATCAACAATCAAATATACTCGCTGAATTTGTTAAACAGATGGCAACAGCAATCCATGATGTTGATTCATCGAATAAACTATCTGCATCAATACTTTGGACATCTCCAACCATTCATTTAACGGCTGCTGAAGTGGATTATGTAATGCCCAAAATATTTCCATCAAACAGTTCAGGGACAGCACTTTCTACAGCAATTAAAAAGGTATTAGATGAAATTGATAATACTAAAATGGTTGTTAATTTAATAACTTATGATCCGTCTGTAAAGTTCATTCCAAGAAGTTTATCAGATATTTATAATGAAATATCAACTGTTATAAAAATTAATGGAGCAAATTATTGTTTATATGCATCTCCATGGAGTCCATATGGATTAGGATTTCCATTAGAAGACTACTCATTTACTGAAGTTAACGTGAATTTGAGTTTAGTCTCACAACATAAGACAATATCCGAAAAATCGAGTAGAATCATAACCATAAGCTTTCTAGACCAAAATAATAACCCATTATCAGACGATCTTTTAAGTACCATTGTTGGAAAGTATAAAATAGCTGATCAATCAACTGGAAAAGTTATAAAAGATTTTACAAACTTTATTCCAGATAACTCAATGTATGAACTAAACCTATCAAGTGACGATAATAGAATAATAAATCCCGATGTTTCACAAGAAAATCATATAATCACAGTATCTGCTGTTTATGGTGATGGTAAAATAGAAAATGAAGAATTATCAGTGACCATTATGAATTTAATGGGAATAAATTAAGATTAAAACATTAAAAAAAGAATTTTATTCAATAATGACTATTTTTTTTGTTAATTTATCTTTTTAGTAACCCATAGAAGCATGTTGGTTAAAAGTTGTGGGTTTTCTGGATCCATCTCAGGATGTGGTCCGCTTAAAATCACTCTTCCAGATCCATATGCTTCTCCGATTATCGCCGGGTAACTTATATAACCTGTATTGTTATCTGCAAATGTGGCCATTACTATCTGAGAATTGTTAGTGGTCATTGCTGGACCACTGTCCATATGTATGTTGGTTAAAGAATTGTTGAGTATTTTCGTTCCAAATGATGTTGTTGCTATTTGTAGTTGTCCCTCATAATCTTCACTTATACTATTCACATCAGGTGCCAGTCCCCATCCTGCCTGTTGATCTGTAATATAGTTAGATCCTGCATAAGCTCCTGCACAAATACCAATATAAGCTTTACCACTTGAAACAAACTTTTTTATTGAATTAGCATCAATCTCATCATTAGATAAATAGTCTGCAGCTTCACCGCCAGGCATTATTAAAACATCATATCCTGACAGAGTATTTGAGTTTATGACACTACTAGTATTGTATACAAATTTATTATTTGCACTTATATTTTGGTTGTTACTATCGTTCAAAGTGTCTTCAATACCTTCAACACTGCTTCCCATTACCCCTTGACCATCATATATCAGTACTTTGGTAACTGACCCAGCATTATTATTGTTTGAGTCTCTGTGGACTAATATATTATTCATTCCGTAAACAAGTACAATTATTATGATTATGGCTAATAGTACTAAAATAATTTTATTCCTGATCTAACTTGTCCCCCCTGTATATTAACAAACTTTAATCTATATATACTCCTAGTAATAAATATTTTACCTAAAATCTGAAGGTTTTTTATATCTCTAAAATTAAATAAATAGAAAAAATATTAGTTTTTGAACTATTATTATTTTATATTTTACAGTCGATTTTTATCTTATAATTACATAAAATAGTGGTGATTATGATTTAGATCTATTCAGATCTTCCAATATATCTTTGAATTCATTTTTTGTAATTTTAGCAATGAATCCTCCAATAAGCATTACAAATCCGGGTATAATCAAAAATGCAACTAAATTTAATGACCCTGAACCATATAATCGATCTATAATTAATTGATAAATAATTAGTAACATGGATACTCCTATCCCTGCGATTAAAGCTACCCTAGATTTTTTAATATTAGATGTGTAAGTTGTTATATAACCTCCAACAAGTAGAATACCAGTGAATATATAAGTTAAATTGGTTGCATTATTCGAATTTACCATTGTAACCACGAAAAAAAGCCCAATAACTGTTCCTACTCCTAATAAAATACTGTATCTACTTTTCATGTTTAGTTCCTTCTTGTAATATTTTTAAGTTTAGATTTTCCAAAGTATTTATAAATTAAATATAGAATTATTCCTAAAATTCCTATTTCAACAATTATATCCAATATATGAAAATATCCCTGTATTAATCCCCAATTTGGGCCTAGTTTAATACCAATGTATCCTAAAGCAAAACTCCATGGTAGTGAACCTATAAATGTGTATGCCATGAACTTTTTAAAGTTCATATGAGCAATTCCAGCCGGTAATGAAATGAATGTGCGTATGATTGGTAGGAATCTACTTATTAAAACAGCTTCCCCACCATATTTAGTAAACCATTTATCTGCTAATTCAAGCTTACTGTGTATAATGAGTAGATATTTACCATATTTTTCTAATAAAGGTCTTCCTCCCTTTAAACCTACAGAATATGCTATAATGGATCCTACAAGGTTACCAAATGCACCTACAAGGGTTATTCCAATTAAAGTCATGTTGTTGTTGCCATGCCAGACTACAAATCCACTAAATGGCATTATAATTTCGCTTGGTATTGGGATACATGCACTTTCAAGCATCATTCCAATAAAAACACCCCAATAACCAAGATTACCAATTAAATTAATAACAAAATTACTAACCGATCCAACCAGACTAATCATAATGAAATATCCTCCAAACACATAGTTATCGTCCAAATCCTGTTATTTTGCTATAAATTTGTTTAATCAAATTGTTCAACGGGTCAAATCCTTTTTTAAAGTAGAAAATTAGTGCTGAACTTATTATTGCAACAATAACCGAACCGAAGATATCAAATGGAAAATGGATCCCGCTGAACACCCTTGCAAACCCTCCAATAAGCCCCAATATGAGGATTATAATACCATAAATCCTTGTTTCCCTGAAGTATATTAACATCAAAGCAATTGAAACCATTAATGTTGTGTGATCAGAAGGGAATGAACTATCTGTTGGATACTGGAATAGCTGAGTTCCCAGATGTAACATTGAAGGTCGAGGATGAAAATAGACCAGACCAATTAGATAGTTAATTATAAGTCCAGTTATGCCTGCGTAAACACTATAAAGTAAAATGTCATGTTTATTGTCGCCTTTCCTAATCCAAAGATATAACATAAACAGAATTACTACTACAGGCATATATTCTGCTGCAAATACAGTTATCGAGTCAAAAATTGGATTTATACCAGCATATTGGTTAATTAGTTGGAATAGGGCTATGTTCAATTGTTCTATCATAAAAATTCAACTTCATTAATTTTTAACACTTATTAACATCCAAATATACGCTATAAACCATCTAAACTGTTGAATACAAATTATAAACCATATAAATTTCAGAAATTTAAAATAGCGTTATATATTAACTTCGTAAATTGTAATATGACGAGTTATATTTAAGTATTTATGCCGGAGTTACACCCCAATCTAACCCGACTAGAACTTTCATGAATATATTTTAGTATAAAACTATTACAAAAAATAAAAATGGTTTAGATGTCCTAATTGGGATGAGATAAACTACTTTAATAATATAATGATGGAAAATATTCCTTTATTTGTAGTTTGAAATAAAAAAAATAGTTAAGTTTTAGATTTAATCCCACGTTATTTTAAATAGGATTATCAATGCAACTAACTGAGCTAGAGTAACTAAAAGAAGGATTGAATAAATTTCAGCTCCCCCTATTTCATGAATTTCAATACCTAAGAGTAAAAATACTGCTAAAGCTATTATTGCAAGGATATTCTGGATTAATAGGATCAATGCAAAATATAGGAGTCCTATAGTAAATTTGGATTTTAATTGTTTGTAACTGTTCCAGTAGAAATATAATAATCCTGATAGTAAGCCTATGTTTGCAATTCCAACTATAATGGATGCAGAAATTATTATCCTGTTTAAAAATGCTAATTCTAACGTCATTTTTACCTCTATATATTAATATACACTTCCAAAATATCTATTTTTCTATAAAGTTATCCCATATCTCTTGGAAAATCTCATAATTATTCTCGACTTCATCTGTGAGAAAATATAATTTACTGTAGGAATCTCCGGTAGGTTTAATCACATTATTTTCTTCTAAAATTTTAATATGATGTCTAATAGTTTTATAATCTAAATTTAACTCTTTAGAGAGTTGATGAGCATTATAAGGTCTTTCATTGAGCTTCTTGATAATTCTGGCACGGTTAATTCCCCCTCGTTTACCAGTTATCAGCCACCAGAGCAGTTTCTCCAAATGTTTCATATACTCATCCTAGATTTATAAAAAGATTATTTTCTAAACTAATTTATGGTTTATAACACATTAAAAGATACCTTTAACTATCCAATACAAAACCAGGTATATATTATTGCATAGTTCATTTTATATTTTATTACATGAACCGGATTGGAACAGATAATAAAATTAAAACTCTAATTCTTCTTTAAGTTTGAATTTTGTCATTAATATTGTTTATTATCAATCCTGATTCTCATCCATTCATTACTCATAATTATAGGACAATAGGGAGGATGTAAAATAGAAATTTATTATTAAAAAAAGAGATTTAATTAGCAAATTGTTTATTGAAAATCCAATTTTAAATTGATTAATACCAGCCTTTAAAAAAAAAAATGTTTTTAGATTTACTTTAATTTTTTCTGTTTGTAAAGGGCTATATGTATAGCTATATGAAGTCCAACAGTGTTAAAGGGTTTGGTTATGTAACTTGCTGGTTGGGCTAATGATGCTCTTTTTAATATTTCATTATCATAATAGGCTGTTAGATATATGAATGGAACAGAGTAGAGTTCACTTATCAGTTGTGCTGTTCCAATTCCATCTACCTCACCTGTAAGTATTATCCATTAAGATTAGATCAGGTTATATTTCACCTATTTTTTTCAAAGCATCTTTACCTGTACCCGGAATACCAATCATTTCATTACCCAAATTTTCTAATCGTAACTTAATATCATCTGCAACTATGCGCTCATTTTCAACAATTAAAATCTTTGAATTTAACAATTAAATCACTTCGCAAAATATAAAGGGATACAAATTTTCTGATCATTAGATATGTTAGATAATTAGATATCAATCTAATAGATCGAAATGTCTCTGAAAAAATAAATATAAAATACCATTTTATAATAAAACGGTTAATGTAATGGAAGATAGATATAATATATCATTATTAAATTTAATTTTAGAAATTATTGGGCAATATGTTCCTGTACAACTTTTAGCAGGGTCTATAAAATATTAAAAAATGTGGTGGAATACGATTCAAATCTCTTTAAATAATAAAATATATGATAGTTACATTACAAAAATTAGTATTAAATTTAGATCAATTAAATTAAAAAATTTAAATTAATATATGTTATTTTTATTATATCGAAACAGTCAATAAGGGCTGATCAAACTATGGTCTTTGAATAAACAGCATTAAACCCTATAAAATAGAAATATTGACCATTAATATTTAACAATTTTATGGGATAGGTAAATATTTTTAAACGTTTCTGAATAACACATTTTAAAAAAAATTAGGGGGATTTTTAGTTGCTATCGGATAAGAAAAATTTGGATAATTTAAGTAAGACAGAAAGGGAACATACAACAACTTATGGTAGTCGTTATTTCACCAAAACAGTTCCTAAATATGTAATGCCTGTTAATGGTATGCCTGCAAGGGCAGCCTATCAGATCATACACGATGAACTGAATTTAGATGGTAATCCTGCCCTGAATTTAGCAAGTTTTGTAACAACATGGATGGAACCCGAAGCTGATAAACTTATCATGGAAAGTATTGGAAAAAACTATGTTGACAACGATGAATATCCCCAAACCCAAATAATACAAAATAGGGTAGTTAACATGCTTGCAAGACTTTTTAATGCCCCAAAAAAATGTAACTCAATTGGAAGTGGCACTATAGGCTCTTCAGAATCTATTATGCTCGGACTTCTAGCACATAAATGGACATGGAAGAAACGGAGAGAAGCTGAAGGTAAATCAACAGATAAACCCAATATTGTGATGGGAGCAGATGTTCATACCGTATGGGAGAAATTTGCAAGGTATTTCGATGTAGAACTCAAACTCATACCATTAAAAAAGAACATGTGTAAAACAACTGAAACAGAAATTACCAAGGTTATGTCATCATTCAGTTGTATAAGCGGTTTGGAAGAGGACATCTACACGATAACAGCCGATGAAATCAAAGCCCTGGTAGATGAAAATACCATTGCAGTAGGGGCAGTTGCAGGAACAACATTCACGGGACAAATGGATCCAATAGAAGAAATTAACACAGCCTTACTAGAAATTAAGGAAGCTGAAGGTTGGGATATACCCATACATGTTGATGCTGCAAGTGGAGGTTTTGTTCTACCATTCCTGTATCCTGAAATAAAATGGGATTTCAGGCTGGAACAAGTAAGATCTATAAATGTATCAGGCCATAAATATGGATTGGTATATCCGGGTGTTGGATGGTTAATATTTAAAGATAAAACAGACCTTCCTGAAGAACTTATATTTAATATAAATTATCTTGGAGGGATAATGCCCAATTACTCTCTAAACTTCTCAAAGGGCAGTGGTACCATCATAGCACAGTATTATAATTTAATAAGACTTGGAATGGAGGGATATAAAAAAATTATGGAAAACATGCAAGAAAATGCAAGTTACCTTGCAGCAAAATTGAATGGATCAGCTAAGTTTGAAGTTATAAATAAAAGTATTACATTTCCAATGGTGACTGTGCAGCTTCATAACTGTGATTTTACAGTATTCCATTTATCAGAAAAATTAAGACAGAAAGGATGGATAGTTCCAGCCTACACACTTCCTGCAAATGCAGAAGATATTGCTGTTTTGAGAATGGTTGTTAAGGAAAGTTTCAGTAAAGACATGGTTGAAATGTTCTATTCGGATATGATGGAAGCAGTTGAAAAACTTGAACAGACAGAAGAGGAGAGACTGAAAAAAATCGATGAAAATAAGAATCCTAGTCTCTTGTACTAGTATTAAAATCTTATTTCACTATTATTTCTCCCTTTTTTCTTCATATTTCTATTATAAACCCATATTGCAGATTATTTTATAAATAAATCTTCCATAAACATTTTTATTTTTTAAATGGTTGTGAATTTGATTAAAAATAGTGCTAATCCATTATTTGCAAAATCAAGTGCTACTGCCTGTATTTAGTGTGATTGTATAATTTTTTCCATGTGATACTGAGGATTTGGGTATTACATATAGTGTTGCTCCTCTTATTTTAGCTGTAAATGGTACGTATATTTTTAGGATACATTATTTAAAATGACCAATTGGTTTAAAGTATAAAAAAATGTTCAATAATCCCCCTTAAACCCTGATATTTCTTGGACAGGTTAGGATAATAAAATAAATATTTTTTTAAATTGTTAGTTTTTTATTATTTTAATTGGTTATAATCGAGTTCATATGTTAAACGAAGAAAAATAATTAATAGTATGCTTGTAAAGAGTATATTTATAATTTAACAGAAATTTTAAACAGTGAAATTAAAAAAATAAATATTTACATTTTTGGTGGTTAAATCATGGATATTTTTCAAGCGATAATATTAGGTATTGTTCAAGGTTTAGCTGAGTTTTTACCTATTGCCAGTGCTGGTCAGGTCATAATAGTTACACATATATTGAATGTGACATTCCCAAATCAGTCAGGAGCAATTGCATTTAACACTCTACTACACCTTGGTACATTAACAGCAGTGGTTGGTTTCTTCTGGAGAGACCTTATAAAGATAATAAAAGCCTTTGTAAATAGTTTGTTGAATTTAGTTCAAGGAACATTTATGGACGGTTTGAAGGAAGATGTTCACAAAAGATTAGCCTGGCTTCTAATTGTAGGCACAATACCAGTCGCCATAGTAGGTATTTTGTTTACAAAACAATTTGAAGCACTTTTTAACAATGTAGTAGCCGTTGGAGTATTCCTCATTATAAATGGTTTAATATTAGTGTTATCTGAACACTTTGCAACACGTGGAGATAAAAGGGTTATGGGATTAACCTTTAAAAATTCATTGATTATAGGTGTATTCGAATCATTAGCCTTGTTCCCAGGTATCTCAAGATCGGGTTCATCAATATCTGCAGGCCTTCTTTTTGGATTAGAAAGACAATGTGCAGCAAGATATGCATTTTTACTTGCAATACCTGCCATAGCAGGTGCTGTAATTGTGGAATATAAAAATATTGGAGCATTAACAGAAACAAATACAGCTTCAATCATAGCAGCATATCTGGCAGTTGTAATATTCGGTTACCTATCCATAGGATTGTTAATTAGGTTAATAAAAAGTACCAGTTTAAGAGTATTTGCATACTACTGTTGGATAGTAGGAGCCTTAACCTTAATTCTAAGCTATTCTTATGGTCTAATCCATTTTTAAATAATTCATCCTTTTTTTTTATATTTTTTTATTCATTCCTATAATAATGGCTAATAAACCTTTAATGACCATCTAATTCTAAAATAAGACTTAAACTATCGATTGTTAAAAATTTATGATCATTGCACATTAACAGTGTACCATCCAATTCTATCAATATATTGATTGTTTCGTTTACTATCAACACATACCATGTACTTTGTACCATTGAGTAAGTTTGAGGGTATTCCAATAACTATTCCATACCCCTTGATCTTAACTGGTATTGGTTGTTCTGAATATACACTGTTAGATGCCATGTCTAAATAATCTGCATGTCCATATTGTACTTTAATATCAACCCTATTAACTCCATTAGTTCCAAAACTTCTTATACGGAAATCATATATTCCAGTCTTGGAAATACCACCGACAGTATTTAAGGACATCCATGTGGTTGTGTTATCTATTTCTAATCCAAAGTCTGTTATGTCAAATAGGTTAAAATTGCTGAAGATTGAGTAATAAACTTCAAGAGGAGGTTTTATTAGTTCCATGCCCTTAGGTTCTTGGAAGATGGTGGTGGGAAATCTTGAACCTTTAGTCATATTAACAGAATCATTGTTCTTCACAACAGTTATTTGTTTATTCGCTTCAAAGAGGTCATCTTTCCTTACAAATGTTAAAAGATAACTCGGATCCTTATTTAACTGACTGTGGTAGCTATTAATAGCCTGATATTCAAGTTGTTCATCTGAAGCACTGATAGGAAACACTAACCAACTATCGTAACTTGTCATGAAATATGGGGGTAAAATATATGCATCTGGAAAATAGCCGCGAGGAAATGGCCATACAGCAGAAACATGGACTAAATATGTATACATTCTACCGTTATAGTTTAATTTATTGGTTGCATATTCAACGAATGAACTTGTGCCCCAGTGGTCAGGATTTGAATCCTCTGGATTGGGATAGATTATTACAGTAGGTTTGAAATTGGTGATAACCGTTTCAAAATTCTGTTCAAGTGAAACCCCGTTGTATGGTGCATCTCTTTGATATGCAAAATTTGGGGTGTGATTACCATTGATATCTATGGGTTTATCCCAATTTTCATTGAAAAGAGAATCAACTCCCTGAGTATACTCAAAAAATGTGATGTTACTTGATGGAAGACCTAATTGACTGGTTGCATTGAGACTCTCATGATATCTTGTCACACCCAGAGAACCACTACCCCCATTGGTTACAACCACCACATATACAGGGATATTATGTTTTAAACAGTATCTTATAACTCCCCCACCACCTATGGTCTCATCATCAGGATGTGGTGCCACTATGAGTACCCTATCTGAGGATGTTAAATTGATACCATGATCATATTTGATGTCATTATTAGAAGTGAAAGCATAGGCACTTGTTCCAAATATTAGCAAAAGAACTGCAGCTATGAATATTATCTTCATTTTCATTGTTTTCATCCGAATATATCTTGTAACATTTATTACATTTATTTTAAAATATTTAAATTTTGATAAATCCCAGATAAAACATCTGAAATCTCCAGTTATTTTTGTGTAATCATTATATTTGACTAGATATATCCTAAATTTAGTTCATTAAGCCATAAATTATTTAGAAATTTAAAAAGTAACATCAGACTTTAAAAATATTAGAAATAAAAGTTTAGATTCAAATTTATATATAATAGTGAATCTTCATCCCTTTTAATCGCCTGTATTTTGTTTACTTAAATCCTGATAATATCTATCAACATTGGAAGTTGCATTAACATAATTATAATCCAGTTGACCAGTATTATAAAGTGTTTGTAATTCTGATGAATGTGATAATTCAAACTGCCAGTATGGGCTGTGTAGATATGGGAAAATCAATCCATATACCATATATGTATAGGCAGGAATTAATCCATAGGTGTTTGTCATTATCTGGAAGTAGAGTGGAAATCCACATCCAGGATCTATAAATGGACTGTCAGTTCTAACAGTTCCATGCCATACCATTGGTATAGGACCTTTTTGTCCGTGTGCCTGTGCAAGAGTTTCAACATGATTCATCATTGATGTGTAATTATTGTAAACCACTCCATCAGACATGTATTTATATCTACCATCGGGTACACCGAATAATGCAACTTTAAAAGAATCAAAGAAGTTTATTTGACTAAGACTTTTTGAACCTCCACCTTGAGTGTCGATATATGCAACTTCAATAATATAAGTACCATTTTGCCCTGTAGAACTGGTTGTATTAAGATCCTGTTCATAACTACGATAGTTGGAACTTCCAGCAAAATGTACAACCAATGCACATTGGGAACCCCTTTCCTGAGCATATTGAGCTAATAGCACAGAGTGTGGATGACCCGGATACATATCAGGATTTTCAACCTTAACAAATGAAAGTCTGCCTAATGGTTGTATTGGCCCATTGGAAACTGTAATATATGAATAACATATTATCAGGGCCAGAATTGCAATTGCAATCAATCCATAAAGTCTTGTTCTGTTCATTCTTTCTCCATTATAAAAACTTGATTTAATGGGGTATGTTTAATATTTAACATACATTAATATTTGCATTATCTTATAGTAATTGATTTAATACTTTTTTAAAGTATTAATATTCTATAATATGTTCATTAGGTTAGAAATATGAATATATGTTCCACGAAACAAAAAGGGCAGGATATTTACCATTTAATGTTTAATTATTGTATCACAAAAATGCCATTAATTAATCAATTTTAATATTGTCTTTCATTTGTTTGGATTATAGAAAAAGGAGTAAATTATATTCTTTCAAACCCCAAATTCTTTTTTAAACTACCTTTTTTTGATTTGGATATATCCATGTAAATTTTTATAGAGATAGAAACTTCCTATCAACTTTAAATTTAGTATACAATTTTTAACAGACATATATTAACTAATTTTTTTTAAAAATATCCTGAATCCATGTATGGTAATTTCAAATGGTAATCATCAGAAATATACTATTTTACAAATTATTCAAGTATAATAAAATTTATTTTATTTCTTATCAAGTTAACTTGAATATTTTAATATATAATGTTTACCATTTAAAAAGGTTTAAAATCCATTTTTTAAGAAGAGAATCAATTTAAATAATTTTTATAACAATGCATAAAATTTAGATGATTACAATAGTCAAAAAAAGGCTATCCATTCAAAAAAAAAATGATTAGATTCCATCCAAAATAAAATTCAAATATTTATCCTAATAATATGAAAAAATTAATTATAAACAATTAAAAGCCAGATGGTGCTTGTTGAAGAACAAATTAATTCCCATAGAGATCTTCAATTATTGCCTGGGTTCCATAAGGTAATTCATTTGGTTCTCTTAATATTTTTACACCCTTTTTCCGTAGCTGATCAACAGTTTTTACACAGTTATCAACTTTAAATATGAGTGTTGGGCTTTTACCTATCTGATCCATCAATTCTTCTGCTTTTTCTTCGCCTAAAACTCTAGAATCCGGAACTTGTAATAATATCTCAGTGTCTCTTCCAGTCTTAGGTACTACATTAGAAAATGTATAAGACCCATTGTTGCATCTGTTACTATTTCAAAACCCAATTTTTCAGTATAAAACTTTATTGCATCGTCTAGATCCCTGACAATTAAAGGTATAATTTAAAGTCTCTCAATCATGAATACACACTCCACATCATTATTACTGTTTAATAAATTTATTATTATATTAAAATTTGAATTATATTAGTATCTTGGTAGTTCTTTTATCATAAAAAATTTTTGATGTAATTTGAAATAAAGATTATTCTAGAATAGAAAAAATCGTCTAGATAGATATATTCCCTGATTTAATTATTTAAAATGATTGTTAAGCATATAATCTGATAAATTTAATGGTCTAGGATACTATTATTAAAAAGAGTTAGTTATCTGTTTTATTCGATTCCAAGTACTTAAAATAGGAAATTTTATGAAATTATAATTGTGAATTTATAAAAAAATTTAAAAAAAGAATAATATTAAGCTAGTCTATTTCTTTGACAGCCAGCTCAATATCCGATGCATTAACGGTTTTTCTTCCAGCGTGTTTAGCAAGTTTTACTGCTTGTCTAGATACAGTTTCTGCCCATTCTTCAAGAACTTTATCTAGAGCAACTTCTGCGTCTTCACTAACTCTCTGTCCACCAGCATTTTTTATTATTCTTCCTATTGGAGCTATTGGTATTTCACCCATATTAATCACCATATCATATATTAATACTACATTTCATATAAATTTACCTAATCATAGGTGTCTTTTTAGGATATTGGCTAATTTTTGATCCTTGAAATACTATTAAAGGCAAAATTATTTGAAGGGGATATTTAATACTATTGATAAAATTTAAATTCAATTATTAGAAAAATTTATTTAATTTCATTTAAAAATACCATCAAACATTTTAAAAAATTTAAAACTAAACTGTTTAAAATTATGATATCTAATATAGAAAATATTAAATCACTAAAATCAATTTAAACAGATATTAATTACAAAATTAGAATATTATAGTTTAAATCAATTTAAACATTCTAAATCCGTTTATTTATCATTATAACGTTTAAATCCGTGCCATTTTATTGTTTAACATGTTTTTGTTTATCAGATTAAATCCAATGTTTTCATATTATTTATTTTTCTTTAATAATTCTTTAATTTCAGATTTCATCTCGTTCATTGTTATTTCCATGTTAATTATCCTATTTTTCAGCATCTTTTCTACTGTTTCAATACCTCTCATGAATCAGAAAGATAATGTTGCTGTTAGAACAAGTTATTAAGAAAAATAAACCATCGATAGAATAGATTATTGTATTCAAGCTTTAGAATTATTAAATTTGGATTTATTAAGTATTAATTTAGTTTATTTTTTTATTTTAGTTTTTTCATCACACTCAGGACATTCTAGCTCTTCATTTGGATCGTATAACATCCCACAATACAAACATTTAAACTCAATTTTAGTTTCATACATAATATAATCCCCCAATATTGATATTAATACTTTGTTTAAGTATATAATATAATTTATCTCTTAACATAGCTTAAAGTTTTCTATTTCCCTTATATTTTGAGTATATTTATATAATAATAGAAAATTATTTAATAATAAAAAATTTATTAACAAATTATTCTCAGAAATTGAATTACCATTGATTTCAGTATAACATCCCTATTTCAACCATAAAATGAATCTTTAATTTTCAGGTTTTAATATCAAATCAAACTTATTGAGATAATTAAACACGTTATTTTAAGTATTTTGTTAATAATCTCTCTAATTTATATATTTTACCTGAAATGTATACTAATTAAATTTAATAATTTATATTTACTGTATTTGTTAATCTAAATTATTTAGTTGTATATAGTATACATATATGATTATATAGTGTCTTGACTAATGTTAGGTTAGACAGTGAATCGATATAATGGATATTTTGATGGGGGTTTGTATTATGACTCGAAATAAAATTCTTGTTGTTGAAGATGATTTCATAACAGCTATGGAAATTAGACGTTTATTAGAATCATATGGATATTATTGTTACTCTGCCAGTTCTAGTGATGATGCTTTTGAACAAGCAGTTGAAATAAAACCAGATCTGATTTTAATGGATGTAAAGATAAGAGGGAAGGATGATGGTATAAAAACCACCAAGAGGATAAAGAAATGATTGATGTGCCCGTTATATATCTTACAGCCTATACCGACCATGATTTAATGGAATCCATTAAATTAACAAGACCTGCTGCTTGTATCCTCAAACCATTCGAAACTAACGAATTGATAAGCAATATTGAAATTGCATTATATAGCCATGGTACAGATTTAAACCGGGAAAAGGGAATGTTAAACAATAGTATCTTCTTTTATACCATGATTGGAAACCTTTTAGCCACCAAAATGGATTTAAATGGAAAAAATAGTTTTTTAACTGAATTCTCTAGAAATTTTGAAGAAAAATTGAAAACATCATTCATGAAAGAAGCAGGAAAATTAAAAACAAAAACTGAAAATAGAGATCTATGTATTTATATCAGTTGTTTGTCTCATCTGCTCTCAAATTTAGGATTCATTAATAATCGTATGTCTAATGATTCTAAAGGATATATGATTATAAATAATTGCCCTTGGAAAACCGATAAATATACTAAAGAGATATTTTGCAGTGTTTGTAAGACAATTACCAAATTAACATTTTCTTGGATGGATATTGAAGGACATATAAGCTTGAAAATAGTTTCTTAACCAATAACTGTTTCTGTAGGTTTAGATTTGAATTAGAATCAACATCACCCGATGAACATCCACTAGAGGCACTATAGAAAAATATCTCAGCATATAATGATTAAATCAAAATTTTTAATAGGATAACAGATTTATTTCTAAATTTTTAATCCGTTATTCCGTTTATAACAATTAAAAGCATTTTGGAGGGATTTAAATGGATGATATGATGGTAAAATATTTTAATGGAGTGGAATTTGGGAAACTACAACAGTTTGGAGTAATGGGAATACATCCTGTTTTTAACAGAAAATCAGGTATATTTGAAATTAAAAGAAACACTGATACAAAATTTGCTTAAAATCACAGAGTTGAATGATTCCGGAGCAGTTCCACAACTTAAAGTAATGAAAAATGCAGAACTTCCCGTTTTAATTTTAGATGTTGAGGAGTTGATGGGCGCAAAACAAAATAGAATAGTTAATACAAGTATTCTGCTCAGTGAAAAATTTGAAACCATTATCCCTGTAAGCGGTGTAGAACAGGGAAGATAGTCATATACCTCAAAAAAATTCAATCCTTTGCTATTTATGTAATAAAATAGTCTATTATTGTCTTTAAAAATTGTAAATACGCTTTAAATTATTATTTCTGGATATATAGAATTTTATATTTAAAAAAGAAAAATAGATAGAGATTTTATTATCCCTATTTAGTCGTAGTTTGTTGTACCGACTTTAGTTAAATTTTGATAGTACTGATCAACAGCAGATTCTCCGCTGGCCTTATGACTATTCAATTCACCTGCATTGTAAAGATTTTGTAGTTCTGTTGCATGTGATACCTCATATGTCCAGTAAGGACTGTTTATGTATGGGAATATCAAACCATAAACCATAAGTACATATGCGGGAATTATTCCATACGTCTTTGTCATTATCTGGAAATAGAGTGGGAATCCACAACCAGGATCTATGAGTGGGCTGTCAGATCTAACAGTTCCATGCCACACAACTGGTAGTGGTCCTGTTTGACCATGTTCTTTTGCAAGAGTTTCAACATGATTCATCATTGAAGTGTAGTTATTGTAAACCACTCCGTCAGACATGTATTTATATCTGTCATCAGGAACACCAAACAAAGCAACTTTAAATGAATCTAGGAAGTTTGTCTGGAGTAGACTTTTAGAACCTCCTCCCTGGGTGTCAATATATGCCACTTCGATAATATACACACCATTCACACCATTTGAACTGGTGGTATTCATAGGTTGTTCAAAACTTCTATAGTTTGAACTTCCAGCAAAATGCAGAACAACAGCACAAGGAGATCCCCTCTCCTGTGCATATTGTGCTAATAGTTCAGGATGAACATTTCCAGGATACATATCTGGATTTAATATTTTAACAAAGGCTAATCTTCCTAATGGCATTATTGGACCATCTGAAACTGTTATATATGTATAACCTACAACTATGGCTATAAGTGACAATGCAACCACTGCCCATACTTTTTTACTCATAATTTTCACCAATAATTAATGATATATTCTTTTTTTTCTAAATTTTGTTTGAAATTAATATAATTCTATAATCCATTTTTTTTAATAAAAATTTGAAATTAAAGTTCACTCTTGAAAATCCATTTTTTTTTATTTAATTTCTATAAAATCAGAAATTTATAACAAACTTTAATAATTTTCGTTTTATTATTTTACTAAGTCTTAATATATTAAATATCTATTCCCGAATTACACCCAAATTATAAAAAATTTCTATGTGTCAAAAATTTGTTGAATATTTACACAACAGAAACCAATCCTATAATATTAATTAGAAAATGTTTAATTTAATTATCTAATTCTGTTAAGAATGTTTCTAATTTACTATTGGCCGCGGATGTTATTGCTTGTCCGTGTCCCGTTAAGATCACATCTATATCTAAATTTTTTAACTTTTCAATTGATTTTTTGTACTCCCCGGGTTCATGAAGAACTCTAGGACCTTCAATTTTATTGTTTGAATACATTTAATTGTCTCCAACAAATAAAACCTTATTATTAGGATTATATAGGCAGATACTCCCAGATGTATGTCCTGGTGTGTGTATTACTTGATAATCACCTATTTTATCCCCATCTTCCAGGAGTATATCGGCTTTAACTGGCCGACTCCGATAGATAATCTTCATGAACGTATCAACAGGTATCATAAACAAAGAACCATGTTGAGTTTTTTCTCCTGAAATATAATCTGCATCTGCACTGTGAATTGCTACCTTTGCACCCGAAATTTCCTTGAGTTTATCTAGACTTCCTGTGTGGTCAAAGTGATGATGTGTTACAACTATGGTTTTTATATCATGCGGATCACGGTTTAACTCATTTTTAATATAATCTATGATTTCACCTGATTTACCGGGCATTCCTGTATCAACCAGTAATATTTCCTTGTTAGATACTATGTAACTATTTGAAACCCCACTAAACTGATGTATACCCTTTGTAACTTCCATAATATCACTCTGTAATTTATATTTTTGATCCTTATTTTCTAAACTCTTTAATCCTATTAAATTATATTTAACGTTTTTCAAGGGCATTAATAAATTTAGTCGTTTCTTCATCCATGAAAATTGTTTGTTTGTAATAATCTTTTATTATTTTAAGTTCATCTGAAAATTTCTCGTTATTTTCATATTTTTGGATTATCTCCGGTAATTTTTTTAGGGGAGGTTTAAGGCTTTGATGGTAGAGTTTTTTTTGTAGTTCAATAAAAAATGTGGTAATATTTTGGTCCATTTCAACATAGATCTTTCTAGATCTTGGTTTCTTAAACTTCTTAACCATCTGCCTGTCCTCCATCCATTTAATGGTTGTACTAAGGTTCGACAAGCTATATCCTGTTATTTCAGCAAGTTCTCCCAATGATATTTCTTCTTTTTCACTTTGAAGTACCGATATTAATCTGCTTGGAAGATCATCCAAACCAACAGCCTTGCATGAGTCATAAACTATTTCTCTGAATTCGAGTTTTGGTGTATCTTTTGTTTTCATATTTATCGGTTGAATATTTATCTGAAATATGTGTACACACCATGATTTCTTTCTGGTGCCTTTGGATTTTCTTTTATTTTATAACCTAAAGACACTCCAAAGTGGACTTCATGGTCATCTGGAATCTTCAATTTTTTCTTATTCTCCGGGTTTATAAAGTAGAACCTTGCAAAACCAATCCAACAAGACCCAATATCCATGCTTTCAGCTGCAAGTAAAATGTTCTGGACAGCTGCTGCACAATCAACTAGAGGGGTAGTGGCATCTCTTCTTCCAGATACAATCAAAATTGTGGGTGCTCTGTGAAAGATGTTAAAATCTTTCAATGAACCTAATCGGGATATCCATTCCACTTCCATCTGTTTCATTGCCTCTTTAGCGCCTTCATTTATCTCATTTATGAGATCCTGATTTTGGATTATGGTAAAATGCCATGGTTGGTCATTGTGACCTGTAGGTGCATATATAGCTGTTTCAAGGATGTTTTCCAGTTCTTCATCTTTAATCTGTTCGGGACTGTAATTTCGCACGCTTCTTCTATTTTTTATGGTATCAATTGTTTGGTTCATAATCTTCACCACTTTTTGAACTTTCAATACTTTCTAAAAGTTAACCAATTAATTATTGTTTGGTAGGTTATAAATATTTTATATGTTCTAATTTCAAAAATAAAATTTAATTTAAAGGATATGGCTCACAATTGTCTCTAAAATATTTAAACACACAAAGAATTGATAATATTTGATTTAATCTATTGTATAACAAAATTAGGAGAATTCAATCCAAAAGACTATAAAAATATTAAAAATTAATAAATTTTATATAAATTAAACATGATATATAATATAATGAACTTTAGGCAGTTCGGAAGTAGAAAACTTGATTTTGAGAGACTTGAAGAAATAATTGCAATTTTAGCTAAATACGAATTTATTGATATTCTAAAAAAAACTGGTCTTAAAAAGAGTTTTAGAAGATTAATTCGTTCAAAGGACTTTTTAGAAGAGTTAGATGCCTCTGCTCCCGAAAGAATTCTACTTGTTTTTGAAGAATTAGGTACAACATTCATTAAATTTGGACAGATATTAAGCACCCGCCCAGATATTGTTGGAGATGATATTGCAAATGAACTATCAAAATTACAGGATGCAGTACCGCAAGACAGCTTTGAATCAATTAAAAATGAGATAGAACAAGAACTGAACCGTCCCCTCGGTGAAATATTTCTAAAATTTAGTGAAGTACCAGTTGCATCTGCTTCAATCGCCCAGGTTCATCAAGCAACACTACACGATGGGACCCTTGTTGCTGTGAAAATCCAACGACCCAATATCATCGAACAGATAAAGAAAGATATAACCATCATGCGATATCTTGGTGGTTTATTAGAACGAAGAGTCTCAGATTTTAGATATTATAATGTTTCAGGTGTTATTGATGAATTTGAAAGAGCCATAGTAAAGGAATTAGATTTCGAATTAGAAGCCAGAAATATGGAGAAATTTAGGTCCTATTTTGAAAATAACAGTAAAATATGCGCACCAATGAACTATGAAGAATACTCTACAATGAAAATTTTAACCATGGACTTCATTGACGGAGTTAAAATTACTGAAATGAAAGATTCTCATATTAAGGCAGATGGAAAGAGTATAGCAAAGATAGGTGCACGATGTTATTTTGAACAGATATTCAAGTATGGGTTCTTTCATGGAGACCCACATCCTGGAAATCTTTTGATAAAAGACAATAACACTCTCTGTTTTATTGATTTTGGAATTATGGGCCATCTAGATATGGATTTTGTAAATAACTTGGCAGAATTATTTACATATATTGTTGATTACGACCTAAACGGAATAATCAACCAGTTACTTTACATGGAAATTATAAACGATACTGTAGATATTAAAAGTCTAAAATATGATTTAATCGATATTATAGACCAATCCTACGGTGCAGATATTAAAGATTTAGGTGGTTTTATAAATGAATTCTCAACCCCCGACCTGATGGAAAAATATAAAATAGAGCTTCCTAAAGATTTTATATTGCTTGGAAAAGTATTAGGCTTTTTAGAAGAACTAGAAAACAGTTTGGATCCGAATTTTAATACAATAGAAGTGACAGAACCCCTGATAAAAAAATTGTTAGCCCAACGTCTAAATCCTATGAATATATTGAATTATAAAACACAGTACCTCTTTGAATTACAACATATAGGTAAAGATCTTCCCCGAACAATAAGTCAAACCCTTCTCAAGGCTAAAAAAGGACAGATAGGTATTGATTTAACTCTTAACAGTTTGGATGAGTTTTCATCAAATTTAGATAAAATGGTAGACAGAATTTCTGTAGCCCTGATAATAGCATCTCTCGTTGTTGGTTCTGCCCTAATAATACAGTCTGGACGTGGAATTCCAAGTCCCGGACTGGGTTTTTCAACAATTGGAACTGTTATTTTCTTAATAGCCTCACTACTAGCGTTAATTCTAATAGTTGTTATCGTTAGGAGAAATTAATACCTCAATTAAACTTTAGTGTATGATATCCATGATTTTTAGGACCAGATCAAGTAGAAATTTTAAATCTTTCAATATTATAGAAGTCGAAAAACATTATAGTTTGTAAAACATATAATATAATTAATTGAAATAGGATGCTATGAGGTGTAATAAAATGGAAAAAAGAGATCATGTTTTAGATATGAAGGACTTTATTCAAAAGATGATGGATGACACCACAGAAACTATAGAAGGAATGCGCAGCGATATTGAAACAAAAATCATTGATTACACATTTGTGCCAGGTAGAGACATTATAGAAACAGATGACAACATTATTGTACATATAGCTCTTCCAGGTTTAAAACGTGAAGATATAACTCTAGATATATCTGAGAAGTATCTCAAAATTCAAGCCAAATTCGACACCGAAGAAGATATACACGGAGCCTATGTTACTCTAACAGATAAAAAAACAGGAGTAATTAAAAGAGCTATAAAACTTCCTAAAAAAGTTATACCAATTGAAGCAACTGCTAAATTTGATAATGGTATATTAAAAGTTGTAATACCAAAATTAGAAAGAGAAGAAAAGTTCAGGGTGGAAATTAATTAAAATTTAAATTCTATTTTTTTTAAACCCTATCTTTTATTTATTAAAAAATAATTTGAATCATATCTATTCCTTAAATTATTATATTAATTTGGATTATCTGTTTAAATTAATAAAATTTAGACTAAAAATGGAGTATTTTTTTGAACAGATTTAATTAAAATGATTTTATCTGGAGTGATATACATGTCACGGATTGTACATTTTAAGATACCTGCAGATGATCCTGAAAGGGCTATTAAATTCTATGAAAATGTGTTTAAATGGAAGATCGATAGATGGGATCAGTACAAATACTGGCTGATAACAACTGGAGAAGATAATGAACCGGGAATAAACGGTGCCCTATTACCAAATGAGTTTTCTTCCATGTTAAATGATGTTATTAATGCTGATTCATACGATGATTTTGCTGAAAAAATTGAAAATGCAGGTGGAAAGATGTTATCCAAAAAGCTGGAAGTACCAGAATTAGGATTTACAGGAATGTTTCAAGATACAGAAGGTAACATCCTAGGAATTATAGAATATACCAATGATTTACATTGTGAAACAAACTAAAAATTTATTTTAAGTTAAATAAAAAAATATTTTTTTGTTATTCAGCATTACGATGTATCATTATAATCGCTTCGATATCATTCGAATGATAAAGGAATATGATGTTTATCTGATTAGTTGTAGATAAGTCCATAGTTAAAACTAGTAAATAGATTGGTAAAACAAATTAGTTAAAAATTCAGTCCAATATCTACATATTTCCCCTACCTAATTTAGAACTTTTTAATTATACTATTACCTAATGAGTAAATATAAACAATATCAAACTGCACAAAAGCACAAAAGCACAGTTAAACATGAAATGAATTCATCATAAAATAGAAACAGTTCATATTTATTTTAGTAAATAAACTGTCCGAACGAATTATTATAAAAGAATCTATACTTGTTAAAATTAAATGGAAAATAGGATATTTTTTTATTCATTAATTTTATTATGTTATATGCAGAATTTTTTTATATTACTGGATGATTCCATATTTTCAAAATATAGTAAGTATAACTGCATTTGATTATTTAGTGAATTATATCTAATTTTGGCATGATTTGGGTGTAACTTGGGAAAATTCACTTATATAATCAACTCTTATTTTAATAGTGTGCAGTGTGTAAAAACATTGCACAACCCCCCCCCCCATTATTTAAAACACCCCGATTATGTTTTCCCGGGTACTCCACCTCCTATAATGGTTACCCGGGAGCATTAATCAAAAATATTTTAATCCTTATTTATTGATTTTTAGAATTTGATAAAAAAAATATGAAATATGATAATTATCCGAAAATTTATGGGAACCAATAAAATGGACAAAATAAAAAGATTATCCCGGATAATAATAGCAATGAGCATTATTATAGGTTATATTAGTTATTCAACCCAGAAAGTATATTATTTTTATTTATCTGATATTCTCATAATTATCTATTTCATTATTACTTTTTTTATTTTAACAAGAAAAAAATGGAACCATTTTCAGGGTTGTTAAGGGAGATTTTGGTTTAAAGGAAGATATTGATGTTAATGGGAATTCTCATAATAAGAAATTTCCAAATTTTCTTAAAGAACTCAATAACTACTACATCATAGGCATATTTTATTGGCATTTATTTTACATCTACCGGTCCATACTTTAATTGTAACAGGATTAAGTGTAATTTCTGCAGCTGCAGCGTTATCAGTGGTTTCTTTTAATATTATATGCGTTAAAAGGAGATGATAACCAGATATTGGCAAGTGCTAAAAGATATTTCTTAACAACCCTATATGGGGATTTTTATGTTAATGGTACTATATAGGAATTAAATATTCTTCCACAACTACCAATGGTCCTTACAAATGTACCAATTGCATTTATGGCTCTTTATCTGAACATATTCATATTTGTTATGGCAATAATATGTTTGTGCGGTTAATTTCAACCACACTACGATTTCTTATTGAAGGACTTTATCTATCTTTTAAGGTACAATCATGTTTGATAAGAGTTAATTAGATAATAAATAAAGAAGGTTATGGATCCCATTATTTGTCTACGGGATTGGTTTCATGTCATTATTTTTAGTATCCACTTTCACCCTCCGATCAATAAGCTTATTAAACATGTAACCTATAGATGAATTAGAATGAAATAGGTTCAAGTAGTGAATCGTTGAATTATAATAAAAAAGTGAGGAATATTTTATGAAAAACGATTTTATTCTAGGTGTAGTTTTAATATTGATTTCAATCCTATTGATAGGATCAGCATCAGCATCAATCATTAATACTAATATTACTACACATAATACAGTTACAACAACAACAAATTCAGTTGCAATTCCTGTAAAAACAAGTTTAAATACATCTAAATTATATTTAATAGATTCGGGTGCCAATAAATTTTATTGGTTAGAACGTGGAGGACTTTTTTCATACACATGGAAAACCTATAGAACTCACGGGGGCTCTGTTATTATAAATGTACATTATAAAACAAGCAAAAACTCTTGGAATGGTACTTATAACATTACACAGGTTTCTAAAGACAAATTAAAAATAGTTTATACCAGTCCAGAAGTAAAACTTTACACAGGACATTCATCAGAAGTATGGTATACAACATCCAAGTTAACACCAGTTGAATATTATTTAAAAACAATAAAAGCACAGATTAAAAGCAATGGATACTTCTTTTTATAAAGAAAGTCCCTATTTTTTTTTAATATTTTTTTAGTTGTCTAAATTTATGAAAAGTCAGATTATATTTAACAGTTTTTTTTTGACTATAAATATTTATTTTGGAATAACTGCTAGAAGGATGAATATTATTACAGCATCCTAATTCGTATATAAAAGCCATAATTCTACAATTTTAAGTTGTAACAGTAACCAAGGTTTATCTATTAATATACAAAAACATTCCGGGATAATGAATAAACGTTCATGGTTAGGATAGATGCCGTTACATGAAAACAATACCATATTATTATCTTTTACTTTTTGGATAACTTAAATAATAAAAGTTACCAAGAGTAACTATGTTAACATTGGTAACATTTTAATGTTATGATCAATAATATGGGAGGAATATTAATTTCAATTTCGCAAAGAAGAGAACATAAAACCAATGAAATAATTGATGCTGCAGAAAAAGTCTTCTTTTCACAAGGCTTTGATAAAACCACAATGGAAAACATTGCTGCAGAACTTGAACTAACCAAACCTGCTTTATATAGATATTTCAAAAATAAGAAAGACCTTTATTATGCTGTGATACTTCGTGGTACTAGGATTTTATCAGAAATGATGGAAAGAGAAGTGGAATTAAAAAATACCGGTCTAGAAAAAATTCTTGCAACCGGAATAGCCTACTGTAAATTCTATAAAAAGTATCCCGACTATTCACGACTTATGATAATTCCAAAAACGGACAAGCAAATAAGTAAAGATTGTATAAATCTTCAAAAATTATCAGAATATAATAAAAACCATCTAAAGATCATGTGCAATGCAATAGAAATAGGAAAACAAGATAAAACTATAAGGAACGATATTGATACCTTCATGACAGCAATGTACTTGGTTGAATCTACCACTGCAATAATTCTTCTATCAGAAAGTTTGGATGAATCCTTTAAAACTCTAAATAAAAATGTTGAAGATTTTATACAACATTCGTTGATGTTAATGAGAAACTCACTAGATAATAAAAAAGAACAGGGGAATAATTATGAAAATAGCAGTTTTAAATGGAAGTCCAAAGGGTGAATTAAGCGTAACCATCCAATACATTAAATTTATACAAAAAAAGTTTTCCAGAACATGAATTGGATATAATAAACATTTCACAAAGGATAAAAAAGATTGAAAATAATAAAGATTATTTTAATGAAGTTATTGAAAATATAAACAGTTCCGATGCAATAATTTGGGCTTTTCCCCTCTATGTTTTTTTGGTTGCATCCCAGTATAAAAGATTCATAGAACTTATAACATAACATAGCATAGAACATGTTTTCAAAGATAAATACACATGCGTACTAACAACCTCAATCAACTTCTACGACCATACAGCCCATAATTACATGCATGCTGTGTGTGATGATCTCGATATGAAATATTTAGGATTTTACTCTGCAGAAATGATGGATCTACTAGATGAAGATGGAAGGAAAAATATGACTACCTTTTCTAAAAACTTCTTTGAAGATATAAAATCAAATGTGAATACAGCAAAGCGTTACATTCCTATAACTCTTCAAAACTTTAATTATGCTCCATCCATTAATCATATGAAAAGGGATAAGAATAGTAAGAAATTAGTAATAATTTCAGATTCAAATAATAATGATTCAAACCTATCAGTGATGGTTGAAAAGTTTAAAAATAGTTTTAATGGTGGTATAGAGTTTTATAATCTAAACGATATAGATATTAAAGGCGGTTGCCTGGGATGTTTGAAATGCAGTTACAATAATGTGTGTGTATATCAAGGGAAAGATGGATTTATTGATTTTTATAATGAGTTGAAGGATTTTGATATTGTAATATTTGCTGGATCATTAAAGGGCCGTTATCTCTCGAGTAAATGGACACCCCCAAATAATTTTTTTATTTAAAAAAATAATTACTTTTGTAATATATATAGTCATTAAGTGTTGACGCCCATAATTAATCACAAATTACTATTATTAAATTTTTGTTATATAAATTTTTAAAAATAGAGGTAATAAAACATACAATTATCATTAAATATATATAAATAATAATTAAACTTTTATAATATTAAATCATTTTCGGATTGAATGTTATAGCCTAATTTTTAAAAAAATATTAATAGATTTCTAACAACCAATTTATTGCTATTATTTTAAGTTTAGAATTTTAAGACAACTTGGGTGCAGTGTTTGACAAATCTGTCTAATGTTTCATCAAAATCTAAATAGGTACGTCCCATATATTTTTCGATACATATAGTGTACAGGAATGATGATATGCTTAATCCAAATACTTTGTAATCTATATTGGGATTAACAATCTTATTTTCTAAATAGACACCTATAAAATCTACAGTGTTTTCCATGGTCGATTCTAGTACTTCATTTGGTTCATTGATAGATAAATTAAAAAATTCGAAGTTATCCAAATATCTCTCAGCCAAATTTCTTATGTAATGATCTAAAAATTCTTTGGGATTATCAAAATCTTTATCAACAAAAACAGTTTTCTCAAGATCTTCTTTAAACTTTTCAGCATTACTCAATAAAACCATGTTATAAAGATTTTTTTTAGTTTTAAATCTACGGAATAATGTTTTTTCGCTAAAACCAGCTTCTTCAGCTATAATCATAGTAGTAGCACCCTTATATCCTTTTTGTGAAAACATTTTAAGGGCAGCATTTAAAATCTTTTGTTCAGTCTTATTAATCATATATATTTCTCAAAACACTTTTCATAAATTATTTTATATAAAAAACCAGTTTTTAATCATTAATATCTACTTAATTGTATATAAAAAAATTACTATTTAATAGTTATGTAATTGATAAAAATAGGAAAATCTTTTTTCTCTCTTTCTTTTTTAAGTTGATATTCCAAAAAATATTTCCCATCAATTAATTAATTCGTGACAAAATCACGTCAATAATGTAAATATTATATAATATTGTTACTTTTATCACAAAAATTACAATATTTAAGATATGTTTATATATGTTAACTTTTACATTAAAACTATAAAATGATTATAACAAGGAGAATAAAATAAATGGCAAAAAAAATTTGGATCTTAATGTTGGTTATATGTTTCCTGACAATTGGAGCAGCAAATGCATTCCAAACAATACCCATTACACAATTTAAGGTGGGATCCCTTGAATGTGGAAACCACAAAAACTATCAGTCTGCATTTGATAATTATAACGGAGATTCTAATAAAAAAGCTGTTAATACATATGTGGAATTATCAAACAAAAAAATTGAAAGTCACATAGTCTTAAATCCACTTGTAGGAACTAGGGGTGATAAAGTTCAAATAAACGCTTCATTGATAAATAATCAAAGCGGTAAGGGAATTCCAAGACAGGAAATAAGCTTTTACGGTCCTGATGGGAATATAATAGGTGAAGCTAAAACCAATGATGATGGAAAAGCAACATATGACTATACAATTACACAAACACCAGCCAAATATTCATTAAAAGCCTCTTACCCTGGATCATCCTTTTATTATCCTACAGATGTTATAACCTCCTTAGACGTTGATAGATGGAATTTAACTATCCATGTAAATGATATAAATTGCAAATATGGGGATACAATTCCTGTGAAAGTAACTATTATCAATTCGACAAACAAAGCCCCAATAATAGGTAAAATGGTAAATTTAAGGCATAGTAATGGCACATTTATTAATCAAGGAATAACAAATAGTAACGGTCAATTTATCTATAACTACACAGTTTATAACTGTCCTGGAGAAAATTTGATGGAAGCTACCGTGAATAAAGATCCAGAATACAATTATAAAGTATTATACTTCGAATTAAATGTAAATAAATCCGATGCAAACCTATCAGCAAATAATGTAGTATGTACAAGGGGTAATGTGTGCATATTAAAAGCAAATCTATCTACTCAAACAAATAAACCATTATCCAATGAAACAATTACGTTTTATAATAATGGAACCAAAATAGGGGAAAATAGAACAGATAGCAATGGTCAAGCATCATATTCCTATGTCTGCGATGTTATTGGAGGAAATTATCCTATAACAACACAGTACTCTGGAAACGATTATTATAGTTCCACAAGTTCTGTACTACAACTACATGTATACAATTGGAAGACTATTCTCAAATTAGCTAATATAACTGCAAAACCTGGTGAAATTGTAAAAGTAACAGCCATACTAACCAAGGATATTACTGGAGCACCATTAGCCAATAGAGAAGTTGATTTTAATGATTACAATTCAGATTATATTGGTTCAAACCTAACTAACGGTAATGGTGAAGCACAAATCGAATATCAAGTACCAATACAATCAAAAACCTACAGGGTTTCAGCACATTTTAATGCCGAAAAAGAGTACAGTTGTAGTGATATTGCAGCATATATCCTTGTAAAAGATAACACATCCATTTATAATTTGAATATCAAAACCAAAATATTTGGAGATAATAAAATATTAAAAACATTTACATAGGATCAAATTTTTTCTAGGATATACCAAAGAACAACAAAATGATCTAAAAATATTATCAGAAAATATAAACATGACAATGGAGCCATAATAAATGTTATTTAAACTTAAAAATGAATTCGACAGGAAATATAAAGAGATAATACAGATTAACGACGATCTTTCAAACCCAGAGTATAATAAAGTATATGATGAAATATTTAAAATAAACACTAAGATGATGAAACAACTAATTAAATTGAGAAAGGAATGTTATCTCATGGAACCTAAGATATAAACCGTATAATATTGAAATAAAAAAATTTTTTTACTGTTCCAAGGTATATTATTAAAAAAAAGAAAAAATAATTGGATTTTTAACTGAGTTTAAAACTGCTAATTATGATATCAAAATTGATTTTAACACTGTTAAAATCTTTAATTGTAGCAATTACAGATAAAGAGTATGTTTTGGTTATTTCTTATGTTTCTATCGGTACTGGGTACATTTGTTTACAAGAAGAAAAGTATTAATTCTTGTGCAATAACTTCTGGATCTCGAGTGTTCTGTGGTGAGTCATGATCTAAATCTTTAAGTTCCACACGATTAACGTTAGGTAATATGCCTTTAAGTGCATCTAAACTATGTTTTAAGAATAATGAACTCTTACTACCTCCAATTAATAATGTTTCGGCAGATATCTCTTTATAATTGTCGAGTTTTCCTTCTGTTTCGTTTACAAGTATATTATCGTAGTGCCTAGTAGGCAGCAGATCCTTGAGTAGAACATCATCACCCTTAACATATTTACTGTCCGATCTCAATATCATCCTGAAAATTAGTTTCCATATGAAACGTGGCAGGTAATATATTGGAGAAGGTGGTTTTTCTTCAGGATTTACCTTTGTTATTACTTCCAAACCTGTAACCATTGCTGATGTCAATTTACCTTCATCAATCTCCTGATCAACACGTTGATTTATCTCGTTAAATTTATCCATCTCATATTTATTAACATAAACCAGAGGTTCATATAATGCAATTTTATTGATACTTCCTAATGTAAGGGATGATTGCAGTATGATTAAAGCACCAGATGAAGCACCAAAGAGGAAATGGGCGCCCGTTTTTTTAAGTAATGAATCCATGTCTTCAACCTCTTTTTGTAAACCATAATTATCCCCAAAAGGTCCACTTAAACCACGTCCACGTCTATCAGGAATATATATAGTAAATAAGTCAGATAATTCGTTAGCAAGTCCCATAAAATGTTGTGATGATCCTATATCTCCATGCATCAGAATAAGACCCGGTCCACTACCCATCTGCCTATAACCAATAACAGTTCCATCTTTGGAAGTTACTGTACTCTTGGTGTACAGTCGGTTGGTGAAAAATTTACGTACAACCATTGAAACTTCTTCAGGACTTCCATTATCCTGTGCAGAATTGTGATTAAGTCCTTCAAGCTCCACAAGATTCAAATTAGGCAATATTTCATTCAATGTATCTACACTATCTTTTAACAGATCCGAGGGTTTACTGCCACACAACAATAAAACTTCAGCAGATGTACCTTTGAAACTATCAAGCATTCCCGCTGTTTCATTTACCAATTGAGTATCATATTTAAGTGTGAGTATAACGTCTTTAATCTTAACATTATTATCTTTAACTCTTATGTCCTCTGTTTTTAATATTAATCCGAAACTTAATTTAGTTAAAGAATCTGGTAATTTATAAAGTAATGATGGCTGATTATCAACAATGTCTGATATGTCTATCAAAGCATCTGCACTTTTACCTTCAGAAACTTCTTTATTAAAATGTTCAATTGCAGAGTTAAATTTCTGCATCTCAAAATCATTAACATATACAAGTGGTTCATGAAGGACAATTTTGTGGACTGATGGTAATGTTAATGTAGATTTAAGTAGTATTGTAGCACCCGTCGAATCTCCAAAGAAAAATTCTGCACCTGTTTTGGTGATTAATGCATCTAAATCTTCAACTTCCCGTTCTAATCCATAATTATCCCCAAATGGACCGCTTAAACCACGTCCCCGTCTATCCGGTAAATAGACTGTGAATTTTTTTGAAAGTTCTGAGCCAAGCTTCATAAAGTTCTGGGAAGAACTTAATGGCCCATGTATTATTATAAGACCCGAACCCTCACCCATTTGGCGATAACCAATTTTAGTTCCGTCTTTAGAAACTACAGAGCCAGTTATGTATCCTCTTGTATTGCTCATATTATATCCCCTTACATTTTTAAAATAATTCAATTTACCAAATATTCTGATAAATAAGTATGGTTATCAATAAAAAAAATTCAGTAATAAATATAAAACTACACTATCTCAAGATAATTTTTATTAATAGTACTTGTTAGTCTATATGAATATTAATTAGTATACCATTTGTAACTTAATGTATTCTTACCCAACATTATATTATAATTTTGGGATAAAATTAGGATGTTTTAACAGTTATAAATAATTTCTTATTGAATAACCAATATCAGTTTAACATTCAAAGCCTAATTTAGTATTCAAGTAACGAACATTTATCCCCAATTTTGATATATAATATAGTAAGAACATTTTTGATAATACTTCCCAAATAATTAATAAATAATGAAACTATCCTAACGAAATAAGTACTATATGCAGTTTATAATTTATTGAATAGATTAATGTTCAATGATACAATAAAAGAACAAGAAATACACTTTATCAAAATGGATAACCACTTACACAAAGTAAATACTAAAAAAAATAGTGCATTTAATTATGTAAATTATATGTTAACCTTTACGGAATCTCCCAAAAAATCCCTTCTTTTTATATTCAATAATATTCTCATTAAGGTATGTTGATTGTTCATTGATGTTCTCATCCATCTTATCTATTCGCTGCATCATCTTTTCAAATGATTCTTTATAATCATCTACATGGATTATTACAACTATATCATCAGGTTTTAGAGTTTCCATTGATTCTAATGTTTGAATAGTATTTGAATCCTTAACTATTCCCGTGGTGGACCTTAAATCTCTTTTTTTATTGCTCATTATATTCACTATTTTATGGTTTTACAATTTATAATATTTAATTAATTCATTTCTTCATGAATTATTTAGGATTTACCTTAAAACATATTTTCTAATTTATTAGAAACTGGAATTAAAGATAATTTTTAGTCTGATTGGAACTCATCGGGTATTTTAACGTTGGCATTCCCAGCTGAACAATGAGGTATAGCAGATATTAAATTATTAATACGTTCATAAGGTACCGATAAAAACATGATATCCTTGTCAAAATCTTGATGATGTCTTGCTGTCCAATCACCTGTTGATAAATTGGTACAACCTGACATTATGGTATATGATATGGCTGTATGACAAAGTGCACCTATAAGTTGCTGTTTTGGGGCTAAACCATCCCAATATGTATCTAAAGCAATAAGACGGCATGCTTGTTCAGGATTACACTGGAATAGTATCATATCAGGACGCATCTCAGCTTCACCCAAAGGACATATGAGAATTCTGTCAGATAATCCTGTAGGCGGTTCAACAGTTAACTTTTGCATTCTTTCAAATGTAACTATAGTTCCCGTGAGTTTCTCACCTTTGGTAAGAAATTTTTGTAGCCCTCTTTTCTGTTGTCTCGAAGTTACCTCTGTAAATCCACAGTATTTACTTCCACCAGGACATGTAGAAACAGCTTCGTCTATTACAAAACTCTCACCATTTGCAGCTAACTTTAAAGCCTTGCAGATAGATGTTTTCTCATATTTTCCCATAGTTATTTCATCGTTAGTAAATGTAATTGCTAATGGCTCGTATTTCAATCCAAAAGTTTTTTTAAAAATTTCTGATTCTTTCTCAAAGTCCATATTTACCATGTCTCCCCAAAAAACTTGTTATAAATTATTTATATCAATATTATTAAGGTTATTTTTTTAGTATAAACACAACTAATAATTTGTTATTTTAAAGTTTTTTTAAAATGAACACACTTCCTAAAATATCATATCTTTTATTAGAAATTTTTTTAATTAGCATATGCATCTATTAATGTTTTTATTTCAATTTTTTTCATTTTAAGCATTGCTTCTGTTACTCTCTTTACCTTTTCAGGATCTGTGTCATTCAACATTTCAACAAGCAATATGGGAATAATTTGCCATGAAACACCATATTTATCTTTAAGCCACCCACATGGTTGTTCTTCACCTGCTTCAGTAAGTTTATCCCAATAATAATCTACTTCATCTTGAGATATACATTGTACATAGAAAGATATGGCTTCTGTGAATTTGTACATTGGACCACCATTTAAAGCATTAAATTCCTGACCTTCAAGCTCAAAATTAACTGCCATCACGCTATCCTTAGGTCCGGGTCCAGATTCACCATAATATGTAGTATTTTTAATACTAGAATTCCTAAAGATTTTAATTAATAATTCACTGCCTCTTCGGCTTGATTTTCAAACCATAAAAATGGGATTATTTTTTGGCCTACATTTACCATACTAAAATTTCCCCCAAAAATTAGTTTTAAATTTTATTATTTGATATATATGTATCAAAACTAATATTTTTTTCCAATATAAAAATTACAAAATATTATTAGAAATACTGATGGATATACAGTTTGGTCCCAGAAAATTTAGTGATTTTGGTTTATTGGGAAGTTATAATTTTTTGTTATTTTAGATTGGAAAATTAAAATTATTAACATGATATATTATTATCATATTATCCCAAACCAATAACTGATTATACCCATTATTCTACTAGTTTTTAGATTAATTCTACCATAAAATTGATTAAATTTATATGTTTGATAATATAGATAATAAAATATGGAATTGGGTTTTATCTCCACTTAAATCCGTTTCATTTGGTTGATTCATCAACTGTTGGAGCAGTTAATCTAATTGTCTTCGATCACTTCAATTAATATAATTCCATTGAAAAGTAAGGAGAAGTGTTCATACATGAAACTTAGAAAACCTTCAGATATCAATTGGGATACAAATGATATCTTAAATGAAGAAAGAATATTTAATCCAGACGATTTAGAACAAAAACTCGAACAGATTGAAACTAAATTTAAAAAATTTAAGGGAATGATATTTTATGAAATTCAGAAAAGCTTCAGAAACCGAAATAAAATCAAAAGATCTCTTAAAAGAAGTAAGTAGATGTAAACCAGAAAAATTGGAAGGTCTACTTAGACAGATTGAAACCAAAATTGAACAATCCGAAAGAAAAGAGGGAGATCTTTTAATGGCAAAAACCATGATAACAAGTAGAATGGCATCGATGAAAAATAAAAATGTTTAGTACACATTTTTATCTAAAAATTACAATAGATATCCTACCTATGATGGTTCTGAAGTATTAATTAGATAATATTTTTAAAGGCTATTTAATTTTATAGAATTAAATATCATATTATTACTAGTTTTTTTTATACACAAATGGTATTGTGAAGTAAAACATTGATCCATTTCCAAGACTAGACGTTGCCCAGATTTTTCCACCGTGTTCTTGGACTATTCTCTGGGAAATAGCTAAACCAATTCCCGACCCATCATATTGTTGTCTTCCATGTAAACGTTGGAATATGGTAAATATTTTTTCTAGATGCTGTTTTTTTATTCCAATACCATTATCTTCAACAGCAAAGATATATTCATTATTTTCCTTTTTTACAGATATATGCACCTTAGGATCTTCATTGCCATGGAATTTAATGCCATTACATATCAAATTCTGGAATAGTTGAACCATCTGATATTCATTTGCATAAATTACTGGCAATGAATCATAGGTCACATCTGCATTATTATCACAAATAAAGGTTTTTAAGTTTGATAAAACTTGTTCTACAATTTTTTCACTGTGTAAATATCTTAATTCACTTTCTTGTGTTCCAATATCAGAGAATTCTAAAAGGTCAGTCAGCATCATATCCAATCTTTTAGCACCTTCAACAGCATAATTAATAAAATCATGTGCATCTTCATCTAGATCATCTTCATATCTTTTTTTTAACAGTTGCAGAAAACTTGTTATCATACGAAGTGGTTCTCTAAGATCATGGGAAGATACATAGGCAAATTGTTCCAGGGACTTGTTAAAAATCTCCAAATCATCAGTTAATTATTCCAACAGAGTTTCTGTTGATTCATGATCATGCCTCTCAATATCCAACATTTCACTGATCTGAGCATTACGATCAATAAGAGCATCCTCAGCCTTTTTCTGAAATGTAATATCATGTATAATAGAAAACAACACATTTTCATCTTCTTGTCCAATAAATCCGCTTTGAACATCAACATTACGGATTTTCCCATTAGATAGTCGATGTTTTAATATTAGACGATTTTTCTGCCTAGAGCTTACCATCCTCATTTCGTTTAAATCATCATCTGAAACATTAATATCTCCTATTTTCATTCTAAGTATTTCATCAAGGCTATAACCATAGAATTTAATTGCAGCAGGGTTTGCATCTATTATATTTCCATTTGATATGTCAACAAGGAGCATCACTGCAGGATTGTTGATAAAAATATCACGATAACGTTCTTCACTATATTCTAAAGCTTTTTCAGTATTTTTAAGTTCGGTTATGTCTGTTAAAGCAATCCTAAATTCTTTGAAGGATCCATTATTGTGTATACTAATAGCTTCTAAATGTGCGTAAAAAGAGCTTTTATCCTGTCTGAGAAATTTAATTTCCAATGTCTGTTTATTATTAGCACTTTCCTCAACCTTTAAAAGATATTGATGGAATTGATTAAGATATTCTCGAACAATATATCTAATAAAAGCAGTTTTACAAAGATCTCGTCTCCCAACACCTAAAAGTGAAGCTCCAGCTAAGTTAACTTCTAAAATGATTCCACCTTTATCAATGGTAAAATAACCATCAGGAGCAAAGTTGTACAAATCAAAATATTTACGCTTAGAATCTTCTAATTTAAGCTGTGATTCTCTCAACTCTTCATTCTGGATCTCTAATTCAATTTGATGAACACGCAAATCATGTATTAGTTCATTATTATCAATAGACTGTTCTTTGGTGTGAGTTATCTGATTATCAAGTATTTTTTCAGCTTTTTCTTGCAACTTATCGTTATTATTTTCTGATGCCATTTAAACACATGCATAATGATGTTATTGTAGTATTTAATATGTAATTCCTCAAATAATAAATCTGCGATTTTCTAAAATAATTTTATAGATTCAAAAATAATATTTAAAATGAAATTTTCTATTTTGAGTCTTACCTTTTAATAGGTAATTCCAATATCCCTTCGTCATATTTAGTATATAATTCTGATTTTAATACCATAAATCCGCATTTTCCACATTTGAGATATTTACCAGAATTTTTATCTTCGATCATGGTTCCCTTATCGTTAGCATGTACTAATTCACTCATCTTATCACCACTTTGGAACCTGTAATTTCTTTAATTATCAAATTATCCGATTTATATTATTAGGATCTGTAATTTGTATCATAATTTAAGTTTAATATATTCATTCTGTAATAATATAAAAATAGTTAATCAAAATTAGGGTCCGTATTTAATTTTTTTTTACTATTAATTAATCGAATAAACATCAATATAGCATTCTAATTCCAATCTAATTAATTTTAATTAAATAAATTTTATTCTATTAAAAAATAGGATCATCATTTAAGCACTTTTTTCCATACATTCTATCAACAGAGTTCTAATCTTTTGACAATAGTATTTAAAGTACTGTTATTTGCCTGTTGATCTTTTCAATGGCATTCTTTCATCTTTTTTCCTTAGAAGTTCGGTAATTATGGCAGAGTTATCTTGAAATTCCAATGAATCACCACATTTAGGACAAGTAAAGTTATTCTCTGTTGCTTCTTCAAATTTATATCTGTGATTTGAATTACATGCAAAGAACATATTTTCTTCCTCGTATTCAATTGATTTGTCTATTTCTTCAGAGAACTTGTCATATTTTTCAATTATAATATCATTTACCTTATCCTGATCGAATTTCCAGCTGTAAATGAACTTGTGAGTCTCAGGATCATTACTTTTTTTGTAAGTAGCTATTCCTGCATCATATAATTTATATAAAACTTTTCTAACAGTATTCAACTTTATTTCGGTTTCTTCTGCAATTTCCAAGTCATTCGTTTTACCCTTTAATATACATTCAATAATAGGAAAACTGTGTTTCTCATCATCTGTAATATCCATTAAAATTTCTTGTACATTTGGATCGCTTAACAAATTCTTCCCCCTAATATATTATTCATATTTTTTTATTGAAATGTAAATTTTATGATAATATACCCTAAATTTATTTATACTTTAATCAAACTCTATATTAAATTGCCTATTACGTTTTTATGTATAAACAAATAATTTCGAAATAAAAATAAAATTTTTTAATTAAACAGAGACTTGTCACAGAATATTCTTGCCTTCACCAGAGTAGAAAAAGAATTTATTATATTCATTTAATAATTCAATATTAATATTCAGATTTATTATCTTGTTTTGTAAGTTTATTGCCAAATAATATCTCCTTTTATTATAAAATTTATTTAAGTGGATTTAGATTCTTTAAAGTTTTATATATAAATAAATTTTCCATTATTATCAATCAGCAGAAATTATCGTATAGAACAGTTTGGATAGTGAAATTTTAAATTAGTTATGTAAGAAGGAAATTTTGTAGATAAATTTTTATTAATTTAATATATTATTATCCACTAACATCCTATACCATTATTATGCACCCTTTTACAAATATAGTTTGTTATTCTTTTTTAGAAAATTGTTAACATGATTATAATTAATATTTTTTATTTCTCAAAACAAATTAATAATCCTTATAGAATCTCCTAAATCAGTTAGTTAGTACCATCATCGATAATGTTTTTAGATAATTAGGAGTACAAATCAATTAAAGTAACAGTAGTGTATATAAAATAGCATTATGCCTTATGTATATAGCAAATTGGTTTCCCATAACAATATATACGTGTTATGAGAAACCCGAGACGAGATACTCTTATTTATTTTATTAGATATTAAAATTGTTTGATTTAAAAAAAAAATATTTATCCACATCTCTAAATGCTCTTAAACTCCAGTTCTCTTTTTTTATTTTTATATCGGATATAAAGATAGATATTTCTAGATATCATGATTGATATGCTCAATATCAAAAATAGTGATAATAGAAAGTTAGGATTCCATTGCCACTGGTTGAAAATGTTCTGACCATAAAATTTCACTAATATTATGAATATCCAAATACCTACAGAAAGGAAAGAACCTTTAGTTAGCAACGAACCATCATCTGCGATCTTAATTTTTATGTTGTGTGCAATTGCTAATCCTAACATTATACCAACTAATCCTCCAACTAGTAATATGGAGTAGTTAGCATTGGCTGGTAATTCAATGCTTACAAATATATATGTCACAAATAGCATGAATGTCATTGTGATGATGGAATACCATAATCGAAACTTACGCTCTCTAAATTGTGATAATAACATCATTATAATGAACACAATAATAATTATACTTGCTGTCCCTAGAGTAAAACCCATTATTTGCATAAATAACCTCTAAATATAAATAAAAATCTAATTTCTTTTATTAACCTAGGATTAGTGTTATAGTATATTATAATTGTGATTAAAATTAAATAAAAAAACCTCATATTCCATGTGTTTATGATGTATTACAGGTTAAAATTAAGTTTTTAGTCAAATTAATACCAAAATGCAGGACAATGCATTGAATTTATCAGATTTTTTTTAATTAGTTTATAGTCATATGATTCAAATATGTGCCAAGTATAATGTTTATATTGTTAAATGAGTTCCATTACAGGAGGAGATGTTAAATTCGAATTTTTTAATACCAATACATTTATATATATAATAGTTCAATAATGAACTATTCGGAAGTGGATTATTTGATAATGAATCATAATAGGATATGGTAACATGGAACAAAAAATGGACAAAATGATGGATTCTCTTCTAGGGTATTTACCCCTATTTTATATGGAAATATTTAATTCTAAAGAGTTAAGAGATGAGCTACCCCGCAATTATATGATCATAATAAATTCCAAATACTATGAAAATCAACCAATTTCAGTTATGGCAGATAAATTGTCCATATCAAGATCCCATATGACCAGCCACATCGATCAACTGGTTAAAGAAGGATTACTTAAAAAAGTACCAGATAACAAAGATCGACGAATAATAAGGGTTACTACAACTCCTAAAGGAAAAACTGTAAGGGAGAAGTATCTAAAAATCTTTGAAAAACATATCGGAGATAAATTAACCCTATTAAGTCCGGAAGAACTTGAAGAGTTTTACACAAGTATAGACACCATACAGAATGTAGTTACAAAATTTTTATCGGCAAAAATATAAATTGGATTAGAATATCCTGATATTTATTAGATTGAAATAGAATTGGACATTTACAGGTATTTAGAATATTTACCAATAGAATTAGAAACTGTTATCTTTACATATTAAAATTTATTAATGGAGGAGATTTAATGGAAGCACAAAAAGTATTTTATTATCTTAAATTTTTCAGTATAAGTTCACTCTTTACAGGTGATAAAACAAAACGGGAAATACTCACAGTAATCCTAGTTTTAATCTCTATGCGTCTTGCTATATATGGTGCAATGTCTGTAACTGGATTTCATCCAATGAATTATCTGAATAATATCTAACTAAGAATATAACCCTTAAATCCAAGTAAATTTCAACTAAAAATTTGATTGAGTTTCTAATGTTTTAGTTTTTTTTATCTAAATTATCTCGAACTTAAAACTTTCAAATTTGTTTTTTTTAAATAGTGCTTATTTTCATGATTTCCAAGCTATATGGTAAACCCTCAAGTAGTATAAAATCTGATTCTATTGATTTAAATAGGGACTAAGAGGGATATTACATAAAAAAAGGTATTAAAGTCTATTTTTATTCAATATTTACTATTGCACCTTGTATTGCAGCTCTAAGAACCACTCCCGTTAGTGGTATGGTACTTTGCCTACCATTTATCCTGAAATTTACAATAGTGCTATTAGTACCCTTAAAATATTCAGTTTTCTGCTTATTTTCACGTTGTGATTCAATACCATCAGTATATGCTTCAATAGCCATGATCTTTCTTAAATCTATGTTGGTAGTTCTTTTAGAACCTATAAATATCAATCTTTTAGTTGTTAAAATAAGAGATCCCCGATCTACCGCCCTTATCTCTTCATGAGACTCACTTCTTGCTGAAGCTCCTCCTAATCTAAAAGATACACCTTTAGCAACTCTAATGGTTGGACCACCATAGGCTGCATGGGTTTGTCTAACAGATCGTGGTTCTTGGAGTGTAATATTGTGCATTACAATAGATAAACTTTCATTTTTCTTTAAAATAACAGGAGAAGTATTGTTAGAAGTTATAGGAATTTTTCCATTTTGAAGAGAAGTTAAAAACTGATTTGCATCATTTTCCTTCTGGACTATGAGTTGATGTTTCTCTTGTTCAATCTTTTCTTGATTAATTTTTTGCTGCTCAACATCAGAAATACCACCATCACCAATCCTTGTCCATTCATCTTCATTAAGGGTTTGATGCCCATATCTAATCCATAGTGGTTGGTTGGTATCATTTACTTTGGATAACTTATATTTCTGTCCCTTCTTCTCGAAAACAGCACCACAATTATTACATTCCAAAGTATTTTTAATTCCAAACCCCAAGGATCCCTTATGAACCATAGGTATCATTTCACCAGCTTTACAGATAATACAATTATTCTTTGAACCAGGAGATTCATTCTCAGTATTATCAGATTTATTATCAGTATCTTCTGATTCTTTCTGTGCGATATTTGATTCTGATTCGTCTCCATGACTGATATTAATATTCATATCATCAACAGGATCCTTGTAGATATCTGCTTTGTCAACTTTAATACTATTTAATAGATTAATACCGCATTCGTAACAAAATTTAGCATTAGGAGGATTTTCTGTTCCACAATTTGGACAAAACATGACTTCACATCCTGATAATTAATTGGAAAGTTATACAAGTTTTATTGAATATTATGGTTTTATCGTTTCATTGCAAATATAATTACACTTGCTGCTATTATGGCAGTTAAGTACTGGTGAAACAAAAATCCCATAATAAGAATAATAGGGATTATAATCCATATGACTATATTCTTCTTATCTTCTTGTCCTTTTTTTTTAATATTGTTATTTAGTAAATTATTACCACACTCATTACAAAATTTAACATTAGATGGATTTTCTGTTCCACAATTTGGAAAAACATGACTTCACATCCGGGTAATAATTGAAAGGTTATAATAGTTTATTGATACCTTTCATCCCGTAAATCTTTTGGTTGGTGAGTTTCATAATCCTGAGTTACATTCTCAATTTTTTGATTTAACAAGTCTTCAAATTTATCAGGATTCGGAATGTTTTCTAGTATTAAACTGGTTCTATCGCGTCCACCGAATATTTCTATATCACCAGCTGAGGATATTCTCTGTGTAAATCCCTGCGATACTTGTATATCTTGAATTTTATTGAAATGCATGTAAACATTTTTTTTACTGATAACACCGCTTTTAATCATTACCCTTTTATTAGTAAGGATATAACATGTTGATTTCCAGGATAGATATGTCCAGATTAATGATAAAAACAGAAGAATAATTATCAGTAGAAGTACATCTGTTGACCATTCAACAAATGGAATGGTCAATAATGTTGATATTTGTGTTTGTATTGCAGCCAAATACCTAATTATGGTAGTAAAGAAGTATAATAATAAAAATAATATTATCAATCTTAAATATGCAGATGCAACACTCTGTGAAAATCTTGGTCTTGTACTAAATAAAACCCTTTCTCCAGGATGTGAATTTTTAATTGTTCGATTCATAGAAAATTATCTCCTTCTTTTAATCTAAATAATAAACTACTCTTAATCTAAGTTATTTTAATGTTTTAACCTGGATAATTAAAACTCTATTATTTATTATCATTTTGAATGGTAAACTCCAATTAAATGGTTATCATTATTTTTATCTTCTTCATTTTATTAAAATATTGATATTAAAAATAAAATTAGAAATAATTCAAAAGAGGGTATTTTTACCTTGTTAAAGAATCACAATTAATTTATTTTAATCAAAATAACCATTTATATAAAAAGGAGTTGATAAATAGTTAAATTAAGACAGATTTATATAAAATAATCGCCATTACACTATTCAATCTAAATGTTTATTTAAAGTTTTAGTATCAGTTAAATATTTTACAAATTTAAATCAGTGAACTCCCATATAGATTGTGTGTAGAACTTTCTGTTAATCATTTTCCCTTGAATATTCCTTATAATGATAACTTTCGATTAGCCTAAGATTTAATAACCTGTTTTTTCCACTTTTATATATTATTTCTAATAATTGATCAGACCCTTTATGTAATAACATAGAGTCTATCATGGTTTCTTCTGGGTCATCTTTTGAGAAAAATCCACCATAAGAATCATGGAATTCTTTATCCTCTTGACCAATAATGTACGAAATATCTTTATCTGCAAATATTCTAAATAATTTTAGTTTTATTGCCATTTTATATCCTCCATGATTTCTTTTAGTTATTATATGGGTTATTATATAAGTTAAGTTTTTTTATATTCATGTACTTCAAATTATAATATTAATTATCATATTCACAATACATGATACACTAATTCATTATAAATAACTTTTTGTGAAAAATATCACAAGAATTCTTAAAAATGTTATATGATTGTAAAGTAAGAATTGATAATTGGAGTATGTTATATTATTCCTAGGATTCAATGTTTGCTACATAAAAACCGCACAACCAAGCAACTGAAGTATAGAATGTACAAACTTTAGCTAGTGGTGAAAGTGCAACATTAGAACTTTTGTTACACCTACAGCAAATTTAACCGATACAACTGTAACTAAAAATGTAATATTACTTAATACAAACGATACAGTTAGTGCAATTATATCTATACCCTCAGCAGCTAATGTGGTATTGAATAGTACAACTAGTAATAACTCGCCTAAAGTAGGTGAAACATTCAATTAAACAATAACTGCTACAAATAATGGTCCAAATACTGCTACAGATATTCAAGTAAAAGAAGTGATCCCAACTGGTTTAACTTTTAATGGTTATTCATCAACTCAGGGCACCTATAACAGTGTGACAGGAATATGGAATGTTGGAACCCTTGCAAATGGTACCAGTGCAAAGTTAATACTATTTGCTACTCCTACAACTTCTGTAGCTGGAACAGCTATGACTAACATTGCTACACTTAACAGCTATTAATCAAAATAATTTGTTAAATAGCCCATTTACATTAGTATCCATCAATGTATTAGGTAATAGTGGAAAAAATGCAATAAATAATTCTACAAATACTTTAATCGCAGAAACCACTAAAATATCATTACAACATACGGGTGTACCAATTGCAGGATTTATATTAGCAATTCTGATGATTGTGAGCGGATCAATAATACCTAAACTAAAAAGGTAAACTAAACTTTTCCCCATTTTTTTTAAAATTATATATTGATCATACTAAAATTAAAGATATTTATAATTAGAATAAAACTCTAAAATTCTTCACTTTCCTTAAATTAAATACTAATCCGATTTAAATTAAATTTTTAGTCTATTTTTGTAATAATAATCTAAAGAGTATAAGAAGTTTATATTTGTTTAAAAAACCTTTAAAATCCAATATATTTAAATCAACTGGAAAATAAACTATATATGGTGATAAATTATGAGTGAACTACCATTAGCTCCAGTAGGAAGAATATTAAAAAATGCTGGTGCAAAAAGAGTTAGCGAAGATGCAAAAGAAACTTTAGCAAAAGTTTTAGAAGAGTATGGGGAAGATATCTCAAAACAAGCATATATACTCGCAAAACATGCTAAAAGAACAACTGTTAAAGCTGTAGATATCCAATTAGCTCTTAAAAACTCAGCATAGAATTTATTAAATTATATACTATTTTTTTTTAATTATCTCTTTTTTATTGAAATCCATTTATAAATTAATAAATATAATTACAAAATAATGATTTTATCTACGGATGTTTATTGGAATGTAGATTTGTTTTTTTATTCCCCTAAATGGTTCCAAAAAGCTTTATAATTAAATTCTTGAATTAATCAAAAAAAATCATGATTAAAAATGACAAATTGTATATACCTCAATTATATAATATAATAATTGGGTAGGGAATGTTTTACTCAATTTCTAATTATTACAAATAGTTTTTCGCTTAATTATATTGAAAGGGATATATTCCCTGCCCGCCTCCCATTTACAAACTATTTTTTTTTATAGTTGAATATAATAGCAACATTTTGAAAAGTATATTGAGTTTGATGTGATATTCAAGAATAAAATTCAATTATAAATTGCCGGGATAGTTAAAATGTGAATAAAAAAAAATTTATTAATTAATGTAATTATTATACACATTTTAATCATGTTTTATTAAATATCGGAAATAGCATAGTTTAAGTTTCTTTAACTTGTCAGACATGTTTTTTTTTATGAGATTAATTTTTTTTAGTAAATCCTTCTCTTCTTTTCCGTTCTTTGATACTAAATACTTTGTTAGGGATTAACATTTTTTTTATTTATTATCTAAATTATAAGAATAGAATTATGTTATCCCAAAAAAACTGTTTAATCTAATAGTTACTTTAAGATAGTTCTAATTTTATAATCCAATTGGATAGTTGTTCTAGATAGATCTTACTTTAATTCTTCACCTATATACTCACAATATTTTTCTTTCCATTCATCTCTCTCATTTTTAAGAGTTTCATATTTTTCAACGAGTTTGTCTTCATATTTCTTAATATCCATATATTCAACTCCTTCGCTGTACTGTTCATCAGCAATGGATATTCCATATTGTTCGGTAGCTTTTAAAAGCTTTTTTAAAATTTCTTTAAAAGTTAATTCCTTTTCTGACACTGCGAATCAACACCCTTTTTTTGTTATATATCATATTTAGATTCATTTTGATATCATAATTAATCTTGTATTTATAAACAATGTCCCCTAATTCAAGTTCAAGTTAAGGAATTTCAATTAAAAATTGGAATATATATATATATATATATATGGATTATTTTTTGATGGTCCCAGTAACAGTTTAATTCAAAATAAATCAAACTTTACCTCACACTACATAGTTTAAAGTA